>Ga0213823_1000208_pt1 | contig 60548 bp, 48 predicted proteins | sample MC6MC0907MG_FD_179887 | JGI IMG/M metagenome (GOLD analysis project Ga0213823, IMG submission 179887) | Enriched soil aggregate microbial communities from Iowa State University, Ames, United States - MC6-MC0907-MG | ecosystem: Environmental > Terrestrial > Soil > Unclassified | place: USA: Iowa...
GACGCCAACGCCGGTTACTTCAACGTCGGCATGACCATTGCGGCCACCGACAACCTGACCATCGTGCCCAACCTGTCCATCGGCATGACCGACGATGCCCCGGACTTTTCCTTCAGCCTGAAATTCCCGTACTACTTCTAAGCAAAAGCAAAAGATCGCAGCCTTCGGCAGCTCCTACATCGGATTCATGTAATCCCTGTAGGAGCTGCCGGAGGCTGCGATCTTTTGATCTTCAGCCAGCTAGCGGATCTGGTGCTTGTGCAGCAAACGGTAAAACGTCGGCCGTGACACACCGAGGACTTTGGCCGCAACACTCAGATTATCGCTGTGCCGGTTCAACACATCGCACAGCGCCTGGCGCTCGGCACGGGTCTTGTAATCTTCCAGCGTGCCCATCGGTGTGGCGATCGAGTGCTGACTGATCAGCCCGAGGTCACGGGCTTCGATCTGCCGACCCTCGGCCAACACCAGCCCGCGCCGTACACGGTTGGCCAGTTCCCGGACGTTGCCCGGCCAGTCATGTTTGCCCATGGCAATCAGCGCATCTTCACTGAAACTGCGCGGACGACGGCCGGTTTCGTGGCTGTAGAAATGGGAAAAGTGGTTGGCCAGCATCGACAGATCGCCGTGGCGTTCACGCAACGGCGCGGTGACCACTTGCAGCACGTTGAGCCGGTAATACAGATCTTCGCGAAAACGCTTCTTCTCGATGGCCGCTTCAAGGTCGACGTGGGTCGCCGCCAGCACACGCACATCCACCGGGATCGGCTGGCTGCCGCCGACGCGCTCGATGTGTTTTTCCTGCAGGAAGCGCAACAGATTGGCTTGCAGTTCCAGCGGCAGATCGCCGATCTCATCGAGAAACAGCGTGCCGCCATTGGCCGCTTCAATGCGCCCGATCTTGCGCTGATGCGCACCGGTGAACGCTCCCTTCTCGTGGCCGAACAGCTCGGATTGAATCAAATGTTCGGGGATCGCCCCACAATTGATCGCCACAAATGGTTTGCTGTGACGCTGGGATTGGCGGTGCAGCGTGCGCGCGACCAGTTCTTTGCCGGTGCCGCTTTCGCCGCGAATCAACACTGGCGATTCGGTGGGCGCCAGTTTGCTGAGCAATTTGCGCAGTTCACGGATCGGTTTGCTGTCGCCGAGCAGTTCATGTTCCGGCTGATCGACGTGAATCGTGCCCTGCCCGCGCAAACGCGCCATGCCGAATGCCCGGCCGAGGGTGACCTGCACCCGCGATACGTCGAACGGCAAAGTGTGGAAATCGAAAAACCATTCGCAGACGAAGTCACCGACATTTTGTAATCGCAGGACTTCCTGATTGAGTACGGCGATCCATTCGGTGCCGCTGCGACTGATCAGTTCCTTCACGGCTTCTGGACGTTCGAGGTGAAACGGCTGCAATCGCAGCAAGCCGACGTCACAACTTCGATCGGCGGCATTTTCCAGGGTACAGCTATCAACATCCCAACCTACGGCGCGTAATCCGGGCAATAAGCGGTGGCAGTCGTCGCAGGGATCGACCACCAGTAAACGTCGTAACGCAGGCGCTTCGCTCATGACTGTTCCTTGGCGCCAAATTATTAGAAATGATTGTAAAAACAGTCATTTGGCAGACCCGACTGTAACATTAGCAAGATTTTGACAGGGCCTTGTATCGATTGCTTATAGGCGTACAAGCAAACACGTTATAAGAACAGAAGTTGTTAGTAAGCTATCGACTAATTCCAGCCTTAACCTTTCAAGGAGCTTTCAAAAACCTGTCTGTAAAGCAACGCCATGAAAGAAAGTTGAAATTTCTTTGTTTCCTGTGTGACCTGCCTGCGGGTTCGGTGCATCAGTACAAGTACCAGCCGAACGGTAAGCCCAACCGACGGCACATCACTTGATTGGGCACGACAGAGAGAAAAACCCCATGACCGCCCCGCTCCGTATCAACGAAGCTCTTTTGATTGCCAACCATGCGTTCAAACCGTTCCAGTGCGTGGCCTGGGCGCCCCAAGACGGCAATGGCGAACTGAGCCTGACCGTGATCGACCGGACCAATTCGCACATCGGTCGCAAACAGATCCCAAGCAGCGCCTACTCCGATCCAGCGCAACTCGAGCAACTGCTGCAGCAGGCCCGCGCTGAACTCAGCGAAGAGGGTTACAACCTGCAATCCTGGTCGATGCCGCACTAACAGCCGGACGATGCGGATGACGCTCAGGTCATCCGCCCTCCTCTGTTAGTTGTTATCTTTTTAACACTCCGTACTTTTGTACAACTATTTGCAACTTAGTCGGGCGTAACTGCTTGGCCGGCTTGCTATTGGTTCAAAAAGACACTGTTCTGGCACAGTGCGACCCTCCATCTGTTAGTTCTTACAGTTGTACTTCTCCCGGTTCAGGGATTGAATGTTTCGCTCATGCAGTTACCCCTCCGGTTTCCGGTAAAGGTCAACTCGCAAGGAGATGCGTGCATGTCCACCCTGAACACTTTTGCCCTGCCGGCATTACCGACGACGTTGTCGAATCGGGCCGGTCAGCTCGACAAGACGTTTGCTGCCAACGGCGTCGCTCAAGTGTATTTCGCGGGCAGCATGTCCAGCCTGACGGAAGATATCGCGCTCGATGCGCAGGGGCGGATCCTCGTTGCGGCCAAAGTCGGCATTGCCGCTGGCAGCCGATTCGGACTGGCGCGCATGCTCGGCGATGGCTCGGCAGATCTGGCCTTCGGTGACGGAGGCAGCGTGATCGATACCTTTGCCCCAGGTTTTGAAGCCACCGCTGGCAAAGTCCAGGTGCTGCCCGACGGGCGCATCCTGCTCGCCGGTCTGCATTATGAGAACGCGCATCGGACCTTGCCGGCGCTGGCCTTGTTCGATGCACAGGGCAAGCCTGATCTGCGCTTCGGTGACAACGGTCGTCAGGTGGTGCGTCTGCCTGGCGACTTGTCCATGGGCAGCCGTGATGCCTGGCTGCCGCCGGGCGTACCCGGTGCCGAAGCCTGCGACTTCGTCGTGCAGGACGACGGGCATATTCTGTTGATCGCCAATCACCACTTCGAACTCGCCGACCATGCCGGCATGCTGATTCGCCTCAAGCCCGATGGCAGTCTGGACGAAACCTTCAACGGCCGCGGCTTCGTGATGATCCGCCACTTATTGCTCAACACCTGGCTCAGCAGTGTGCTGCTGCAAAAGGATGGGCGGATTGTGGTGGCAGGCTCCATCGACTTTCCGCAGGAGGGTCTATTGGCGCGCTACCTGCCTAATGGTCGCCTCGACGAGCGCTTTGCCGTGGATGGCTTCATGGCGTTCAAGGCGCACGGCCAAAGCGCCCAGGTCAGTCGGGTTATTGAATCTTCAGATGCGCTGCACTGTTTCGGCAGCAGTCGCGACCCGATCCGTTGCATGGCTTACAGCGTACACACCAACGGTCGCCCGGACCTGCACAACCATGGCGGACAGCCACAACTGCTGGAAATCGGCCCGAGCGGCTGCCAATGGAGCGCCGCCCAATGCATGGCGGACGGCCGCATTATTGCGGTCGGCGCAACCATTGGTGGGTTCGAGGCGGATTTTATCGTTGCCCGTTATTTGAATAGTGGCGGCCTGGATCACAGTTTCGGCGACGGCAAAGGCTGGCTGCGTACGCGTCTGGGACGCAGCCTGGACACCGCCAATTCGCTGGCCGTGCAACCGGACAATGCCATCCTCGTCGGCGGTTATTCATTGGATGGCAACTATCGTGCAATGGTGGCGCGTTACCTGAACCATTGAAAAACACGGACTGTACTTGATCTTCCGCAACGCATCCGGCAACTTGCGCGCTTCTCAAGACAAGGAGCAGCCGATGTCCGGTTCAATGGCCCAGGCGTTCGCGCAAAATTTTCTCGGGCACTCGCCGCGCTGGTACAAGGCGACCATCGTCGGTTTTCTTATCCTCAATGCCGTGGTGCTGTTCAGCGTCGGCCCGGTCGCGGCCGGCTGGTTGCTGGTGATTGAATTCATCTTCACCCTGGCGATGGCGCTCAAGTGCTATCCGCTGATGCCCGGCGGTTTGTTGCTGATCGAAGCGCTGCTGCTGAAGATGACCACGCCACAGGCGCTTTACGATGAGCTGGTGCACAACTTCCCGGTGATCCTGCTGCTGATGTTCATGGTGGCCGGCATCTATTTCATGAAGGATCTATTGCTGTTTCTGTTCTCGCGGCTGCTGTTGGGCGTGCGTTCAAAAGCGGCACTGGCCTTGATGTTCTGCTTTCTTTCGGCGTTTCTCTCGGCGTTTCTTGATGCCTTGACGGTGACGGCGGTGATCATCAGTGCAGCGGTCGGTTTCTATTCCGTCTACCACCGCGTCGCGTCCGGCAATGATCCGCGCCAGGACAGCGAGTTCGCTGACGACCAGAACCTGCCAAAACTGCATCACGACGATCTGGAACAATTCCGCGCCTTCTTGCGCAGTCTGTTGATGCACGGCGCCGTCGGCACGGCGTTGGGCGGCGTTTGCACATTGGTCGGGGAACCGCAGAACCTGTTGACCGGCCACGAAATGGGCTGGCACTTCGGCGAGTTTTTCCAGAAAGTCGCGCCGGTTTCGCTGCCGGTGCTGGCGGCCGGTCTTGTGACCTGCGTATTGCTGGAGAAGCTGCGCTGGTTCGGCTACGGCACGCTGCTGCCGGACAATGTTCGCGCCGTGCTGGCCAACTACGCCGCCGAAGACAACGCCGAACGTACTGCTCGCCAACGCGCTGCGCTGCTGGTGCAAGGCGCGGCGGCATTGATCCTGATCGGTTGCCTGGCCTTTCACATCGCTGAAGTCGGCCTGATCGGTTTGATGGTGATTGTGTTGATCACCGCGTTTACCGGCATCACCGACGAGCATCGACTGGGGAGCGCGTTCAAGGACGCCATGCCGTTCACGGCGTTGCTGGTGGTGTTTTTTGCGGTGGTCGCAGTGATCCATGATCAACAGCTGTTTGCGCCGTTGATCCAGTGGGTGCTGGCGCTACCGGTCGAGCAACAACCGGGCATGCTGTTTATTGCCAACGGTTTGCTGTCGGCGATCAGTGACAACGTGTTTGTCGCCACGATCTACATCACCGAAGTGAAGCAGGCGTTCCTTGCCGGGCACATGAGCCGCGAGCACTTTGAAACGCTGGCGATTGCGATCAACACAGGGACTAACTTGCCGAGCGTGGCGACACCGAATGGTCAGGCGGCGTTTCTGTTCCTGCTGACCTCGGCGATTGCGCCGCTGGTGCGTTTGTCGTATGGGCGGATGGTGTGGATGGCGTTGCCGTACACGTTTGTGATGGGCCTGCTCGGCTGGTATGCCGTCAGCTACTGGCTCTGACAAACACTGAATAAACCTGTGGGAGCGAGCCTGCTCGCGAAGAGGGAGTGTCAGACAACAGATTCGTTGAATGACACACCGCTTTCGCGAGCAGGCTCGCTCCCACATTGGTTTTTGGGTGGTGTCAGTGAGGGAGGATGTACTTCTCGATCGCTTGGGCCACACCGTCTTCGGTGTTCGGCGCGGTGATCACGTCAGCCTGACGTTTTACCGCCTCCTCCGCTTGGCCCATGGCGATCGACAAGCCGGCGCAATGGAACATCGCCGGGTCGTTGCCGCCATCACCGATGGCCGCCGTCTGTTCCAGTGGAATTCCGAGATGTTCGGCCAGCGTCGCCAGCGCGGTGCCTTTGTTGGCCTCCAGCGCCGTGACGTCGAGATACACCGGTTGCGATCGCGACACCTGCGCCATGCCATTGACCTTGGTCAACAGGCGCGCCTCAAGCTCGATCAACAGTTCAGTGTTGTTACTGGTTGCGACGATCTTGTCGATACGCTCCAGATACGGCTCGAAACTCTCCACCACCACTGGCGGATAACCGAGGCCATGCTGTTCGCGCGGCACCATCGGCCCGTGCGGATCCTTGAGCAACCAGTCGCCACCGCTGAACACCCAGATTTCCACATCCGGTTGATCGGCGAACGTTGCCAGCGCAATCAGCGCAGTGGTGGCCGGCAGGTAATGCGCGACCAACAAACTGCCATCCGGATTGACGATAGTGCCGCCGTTAAACGCCGCTGTCGGCAGATCAACGCCCAGTGCTTCGATCTGCTGCAGCATGGCTTTTGGCGGCCGCCCGGTGGCGAGGCTGAACAACACGCCGGCCTCACGCAACGAACGCACTGCATCGATGGTGCGCTGGCTCAGCGTATGATCGGGCAGCAGCAGCGTGCCGTCCATGTCGCTGAGCAGAAAACGAATCGGTTGGTTCGGCAAGTCACTCATCCCAGACCATGCCAGACGCGGCCATCGCGAGTGAGTAAATCTTCGGCAGCCTGCGGGCCATCTTCACCGGCGGCATAGGTCTGCACGCTCGCGTCCTGTTGCCAGGCGTCGAGGAACGGTTGCACGGCACGCCAACCGTTCTCGATGTTGTCGGCGCGCTGGAACAGCGTCTGGTCGCCGGTCAGGCAGTCGTAGATCAGAGTCTCGTAACCGGTCGACGGTTGCATCTCGAAAAAATCTTTGTAGGCAAAACCCAGCTCGATGTTGGCCATGTTCAACGCCGGCCCCGGCCGTTTGGCCAGCAGGTCGAACCACATGCCTTCGTTGGGCTGGATCTGGATCCGCAGGTAGGTCGGCTGCAGTTCATCGACTTCGGTGTCACGGAATTGCGCGTACGGCGCCGGTTTGAAGCAGATGACGATCTCGGTGTCACGCACGCTCATACGCTTGCCGGTGCGCAGGTAGAACGGCACGCCGACCCAACGCCAGTTGTCGATCATCACCTTCAGCGCGACGTAGGTTTCCGTGGTGCTGTCCGGCGAGACGTTGGGCTCCTGGCGGTAGCCGTTCAGAGATTTGCCGTCGACTTCGCCCGCGCTGTATTGGCCACGAACCGAATTGGCCCGCGCCTCTTCAGTCGTCCACGGCCTGATCGCCCCAACCACCTTGGCCTTCTCACCGCGTACCGCGTCGGCACCGAACGCCGCCGGCGGTTCCATGGCGACCATGGCCAGCAACTGAAACAGGTGATTGGGCACCATGTCGCGCAGTGCGCCGGTGTGTTCGTAAAAACTGCCACGGGTTTCGACGCCGACGGTTTCCGCCGCAGTGATCTGCACGTGGTCGATGTAATGATTGTTCCAGAAGGCTTCGAACAGGCTGTTGGAGAACCGGCTGACCAGAATGTTCTGCACGGTTTCCTTGCCCAGATAATGGTCGATCCGATAAATCTGCTTCTCGGACATCACCTTGAGCAAACAGGCGTTCAACGCTTCGGCGGTGTGCAGGTCGGAGCCGAACGGCTTCTCGATCACCACCCTTCTGAACGCTTCCGGGGTTTCTTCAAGCAAACCAGCGCTGCCCAGTCGGCGCACCACTTCGCTGAAAAAGCGTGGCGCGGTGGCCAGGTAGAACACCGCATTGCCGGTGCCGCTGTCGGCGATTTTCGCCGCCAGCGCAGAATAAGTGCTGTCGTCCAGAAAGTCGCCCTGGACGTAGCTGATACCTTTGGCGAGCTTGGCCCACAAGGCCGGATCAAGCATCTGATCGCCCTTGCCGACTTTCGCCGCCACTTCGGTACGGATGAAGTCTTCGAGTTTCTGCGCGAAGGCTTCATCGGTAATGGCGTTGTGGTCAACGCCAACGATCCGCAGATTGTCGTCAAGCAAGCCGTCGCGACTGAGGTTGTACAGCGCCGGCATCAGCAAGCGCTTGACCAGGTCGCCGTGGGCACCGAACAAAAACAGCGTGGTCGGTGGTGCGGGTTCTGCTTTGGATTTTCTGCGGATCGTATGGGTCATTTCTTCGGTGTCTCCACGTGGCCGCCGAAGCCGAAGCGCTGGGCCGAAAGAATCTTGTCGCCAAACGTGCCCTGACCGCGCGAGCGGTAGCGCGAGAACAGCGAGTTCGACAGCACCGGTACCGGCACCGCTTGTTCCATGGCCGCTTCGATGGTCCATTGACCTTCGCCGCTGTCGGCAACCGAGCCGGAGAAGCCGTCGAGCTTCGGATCACTGGCCAACGCGTCAGCGGTCAGGTCGAGCAACCACGACGACACCACGCTGCCACGGCGCCACACTTCCGCGATGTCGGCGACGTTCAGATCAAAACGCTGATCTTCCGGCAGACGCTCGCTGGATTTGGTCTTGAGGATGTCGAAGCCCTCGGCGAACGCAGCCATCATGCCGTACTCGATGCCGTTGTGAATCATCTTCACGAAGTGCCCGGCACCGGCAGGACCGGCGTGGATGTAACCGTGTTCGGCGCGGTGATCCTCGGACTTGCGATCCTTGGTGCGCGGGATGTCGCCCATGCCCGGCGCCAGTGCGGCGAACAGCGGGTCGAGGCGCTGCACGGTTTCAGCGTCGCCGCCGATCATCATGCAATAGCCGCGCTCCAGGCCCCAAACGCCGCCCGAGGTGCCGACGTCGATGTAGTGCAGGCCTTTTTCGGCCAGGGTCTTGGCCCGGCGAATGTCATCCTTATAGTTGGTGTTGCCGCCGTCGATGATGGTATCGCCGGCTTCGAGCAGCGTGCTCAGGGTGTTGATGGTGTCTTCGGTCGGCGCGCCGGCCGGCAGCATGACCCAGACCGCGCGCGGTTTGGCCAGGCCGGCAACCAGTGCCGGCAAGTCGGCGACGCCGGTGGAGCCCTCGGCGACCAGGTTATCGATGAAAGCGGTATTGCGGTCGTAAACAACGGTGGTGTGACCGTTGAGCATCAGACGTCGCGCAATATTGCCGCCCATGCGGCCCAGTCCAATAATCCCGAGTTGCATGTGCTGATGCTCCTTACTACAAATAAATGTGTGTCATTGGTTATAGCCCAACGCGACTGATGGAGGTTAGTCCAGAGCGTTGCGATGAAGTTTCCGGGCATTGTGCCCGATCCAGACTGATAACGCCCCGAATCATGCAGAAGACACACCGACCATGAAAAATAAAAAAGTTCCATTCACAGGCAAAAGAAATCAAAATTGGCGCCGATAGTAGATCAGTACCCGCAAAGCGGGACGACCTACAGTTGATGCACGCCATTTGCGAGGTGAGCAATGGGCACAGTACACACAGCAATGCCGCCACAAACCCTGTACGTGACAATCCGTCGCGATGAATTGCGCCAGTTGAAAGACGAACGCGACCAGTTGAAGCAGGAACTGGCGCAGTTGCGCCTGTTGACCCAGGGTGCGCAACCGCAACCTTTGCCGGTCGTTCAGCGTCATCCCCACGCCTGATCCCCCGCCTTACCGGGAACGGCACCGGCTGTTCCCGACACGTTTAGCCTTGGCTGCTTTAGCCAACTAACAAACTTTTCACATTCTCTTCGTGATACTCCGCCCCATTCTGGCCGTACCTGCGTGTACGGCCTCCGTTCGTCGGCTTCATGGATGTTCCGGCGGTGGTTGTAACGAGTGAGCTGGAGCGCCGAATGGCATTGTTCAAACGCAGCAAAACGACTGCGACAGGTTTCGATTGGGCCGGTTTTCTCTGGCTGTTTGTTTTCTTCTGGTACTTCTCGGGTATCACCCAACTGCTGATTCAACTGACCGGCACCTCGGGCTTTACCGGGTTCCGTCAGGCGTTCGTCATGAGCGCGATCTGGCTGGCGCCGATGTTGCTGTTCCCCAAGCGCACCAAACTGCTCGCCGCCATCATCGGCGTGGTGCTGTGGGCCTGCTCGATGGCCAGCCTGGGCTATTTCTTCATCTATGAGCAGGAATTCTCCCAGAGCGTCATCTTCATCATGTTCGAGTCGAACATCTCTGAAGCCGGCGAGTACATGACCCAGTACTTTGCCTGGTGGATGGTACCGGCGTTCCTCGCCCATACCGCGTTCGCTTACTTCCTGTGGACGCGCCTGCGCCCGGTGTACATGCCCCGTGGCCGCGCATTCGTCGCGGCGATGGCAATTCTCATTGCGGTGATCGGTTATCCGCTGGTCAAACAGACAATGCGCATGGGCACCTTCGCCCAAGGCTTCGAGAAATTCGAAACCCGCATCGAGCCAGCGGTGCCTTGGCAGATGGTCGTGGCCTATCACCGTTATCAGGAAACCCTCGCCGACATGCAGGGCATGCTGCACAACGTCAGCAAGATCGCGCCGCTAAAAAACCTCAAGGACGCCACGGCTGATCAACCGAAGACCCTGGTGCTGGTGATCGGCGAATCGACCAACCGTCAGCGCATGAGCCTCTACGGTTATCAGCGCAACACCACGCCGGAACTGGACAAGCTCAAGGATCAACTGGCGGTGTTCGACAACGTCGTCACCCCTCGCCCCTACACCATCGAGGCGCTGCAGCAGGTCCTGACCTTTGCCGACGAAGAGCATCCTGATCTGTACCTGTCGACACCGTCACTGGTCAGCGTGATGAAACAGGCCGGTTACAAGACCTTCTGGATCACCAACCAGCAGACCATGACCAAGCGCAACACCATGCTTACGACCTTCTCCGAACAGGCCGACGAGCAGGTGTACCTGAACAACAACCGCAACCAGAACGCGGCGCAGTACGACGGTGACGTGATCGAGCCGTTCAACAAGGCTTTGGCTGACGCGGCACCGCGCAAACTGATCGTTGTGCATTTGCTCGGCACGCACATGAGCTACCAGTACCGCTATCCGCCAACGTTCGACAAGTTCCAGGACCGCAACGGCGTGCCACCCGGCGTGCGTGACGACCAGGTACCGACCTACAACAGCTACGACAACGCCGTGTTGTACAACGACTTCGTGGTGTCGAGCCTGATCAAGGATTACGCCAAATCCGATCCGAACGGCTTCCTGCTGTACCTCTCGGACCACGGTGAAGACGTGTTCGACTCGGTGGGCCACAAGACTCTGGGCCGCAACGAAAACAAACCGACCGCGCCGATGTACACCATCCCGTTCATGGCCTGGGCATCGCCGAAGTGGAAAGCCAACCATGACTGGAACTTCGCCGGCGACCTCGATCGTCCGTACAGCAGCTCGCACCTGATCCACACCTGGGCTGATCTGGCCGGCTTGAGCTTCGATGAGCTCGACCGCAGCAAGAGCCTGGTCAGCGACAGCTTCAAGGCGCGGCCACTGCTGATCGGCGACCCGTACCAGACCGACCAGCGTGCGCTGATCGACTTCAGCCTGATGAAGCCGAAGAAACCCGATACCACCGTCACCGACGCGGCGGAGCAGTAATACCGAAGGGGCCTGGAAAGGCCCCTTTTTCATGCTCGACACACTTTCAAATAACAATATTTCTCGTTTGATACTAAATCCCGGCCCCACCCTTCGTCTCTGAACAAACGGAATTTTTCCCTCGAAGACAAGGAGTCGGCTGCGATGTTCGCGCCCATTACCCGTTCCATGACCCTCACCTTCGGCCTGTGCAGCGCTGCGTTCAGCGCTGATTTGCTGGCTGAAACCGAAGCCGAAAAATCGTCGCAGCCCGGCAATCCGGCGTTGGAGCTGGCCGCGACCAACGTCAGCGCAAAAGGCCTGGGCACCACCACCGAAAACACCGAGTCCTACACCACCGGCGCGATGAGCACCGCTACTCGACTGAACCTGTCGATCAAGGAAACCCCGCAATCGGTGTCGGTGATCACGCGGCAGCAGATGGATGATTTCAAGCTCGGTACATTGTCCGAGGCCATGCGCCAGACCACCGGTGTGGTGGTGCAGCATCTGGATTCGGATCGGGTCAGTTATTCGTCGCGTGGTTATGCGATCAACAACTTCCAGATCGACGGGATGCTCAACACCTTCGATCGCATGAAGTCCGACTCCGACACCATCATTTACGACCGTATCGAGGTGGTGCGTGGTGCCACCGGGTTGACCACGGGTGCGGGTGATCCGTCGGCAACGATCAACATGGTGCGCAAGCGTCCGACCGCGCAGTGGCAGGCGCTGGCCGGGGTCAGTGGCGGCAGCTACGACAATTACTACAGCTACGTCGATGTCGGCGGGCCGTTGGCTTTCGACGGTCGTCTTCGCGGACGCACCGTGTTGGCGTATCGCGACAACCAGTCGATCAAGGACAAATATGCGCTGCAACGCGAGGTCGGTTATGGCGTGCTTGAGGCGGATCTGAGCGATTCCACCGTGCTGGCGGTCGGTTACGACTATCAGAACAAGCATGTGCAAGGCTCGTCCTGGGGCACCGTGCCCTACTGGAATGCCGATGGTGGCAAGGCCGGTCTTGGCCGTTCGACCAACATGGCGACGTCGTGGAGTTCCTGGCCGCTGCAAGACAAAACCGCGTTTACCACCCTCGATCAGCAACTGGCCGGCGGCTGGCGCCTGAAAGCGGCGTACACCCACCGCGAGAGCAATACCGACGGCAAGGTCTATTACGGTGGTGAGGGTTTTCCCGCAGCTGACCGCAGCGGCATGATCGCCTACACCTCGCACATGATCGGTACGCAGAAAATGCAGGCGTATGACTTCAATGTCTCCGGCCCCTACTCCCTGCTGGGCCGTGAGCACGAAATGATGTTCGGCTACGGTGAGGCCGTGCGCCGTTCGAATTCACCGTACACCATTGCCGGTGCGCGTCCGAAGAACTACGGGACCATCCGCGACTGGAAGTACATGGGCGACATCGCCAAATTCAGCGACACCGTCACCGACCTCACCGGCTCCAAGGACGATACCCGGCAGAAAGCCGGATACATCGCCACGCGCTTGAGCCTGACCGATGATCTGCACGCCGTGCTCGGCAGCCGATATGGCAGTTGGCAAGCGTCCAGTACCAGCAACAGCTACGACGCCAATCGACAGCTGACGGAAGTCGATTACACCAGTCAGAAACAGAACGACGTGTGGACGCCTTACGCCGGCCTGCTGTACGACCTGACCCCGGAATACACGGCGTACGTGAGTTACACCGACATCTTCAAACCCCAGGGCAACCGCGACAAGAATCGCAAATACATCGACCCGGTGGTCGGCAAAAACTATGAAGCGGGCATCAAGGGCAGCCTGCTCGAGGAACGTCTGAACCTGTCCACGGCGGTGTTCTGGAGCAAGCAGGATAACGTCGCCGAACTCGATAACTCGGTACCGGCGGATCCGGTTACCCGCGAGCAGTTCTACAAATCCGGCGGCAAGGGCAACAAGGTCAACGGCTTTGAAGCTGAAGTGTCCGGCGAAATTCTTCAGGGCTGGAACATGACCGCCGGTTACACCTACACCCACTCGGTCAACGGCGAAAGCGCGCGCACCAACACCAATCAGCCGATGAACCTGTTGCGCGTCTCCACCGCGTACCGTCTGCCGGGTGAATGGCAGGCGCTGACCGTGGGCGGCGCGGTGAACTGGCAAAGCGATGTGTATGGCACCTCCAGCCGACCGGTTGGCGGCGACACCGAGGAAGCGCGAATTGCCCAGAGCGCCTATACCGTGGTCAATCTGATGTCGCGCTACGAGTTCGACCGGCATCTGTCGGCGTCACTGAACGTCAACAACCTGTTCGACAAGAAGTATTACGACAACGTCGGCTTCTATAACGGCGTGTACTGGGGTGACCCGCGCACCGTCACGGTCAGTCTCGACTGGAAGCTCTGATCCCCGCCTCTGGGGCGCGGCGCACCTTCGCTTGATGTGCGCCGCGTCTGTCTGATATCGCCCCGCAACATGCTGCAAAACCTACACTGAACGGGCGTTAACCTCGCGTTAATTCATGCCACCCAGACTCTCTTCCGAGATCTGCTTCATGGACGAACGGCTCCCACTTGTTCAGTAGGAGGCACCATGAAAATCACTACCGCAATCCTTGCCGGGCTATTTGCCCTGGGTTCTGCCAGCGTCTTCGCCGAAGGCGGCGCTGAGCGCATGCGTTATTACTACGACAATTTCCCGGTCCACCACGCCCAGAGCGAGCAGAAGAGCGACGCCAACGCGAAAGAAATTCGCGTTCCCGCCGACCAGACGGCGCAAGTGACCGAGTCCTATCGCGACTGAGATTACCGAGCAACCGATGGACCTTCCGTGGCTCCGCTCTGGCCTGGAAGAGGACAGTTTGGCGCCCTGATTGGGGCGCCTTTTTTATGGGCACTGAGTTGGGTGTTCGACCTTATGCTGTAGCGAGTTCGCACATCGGGTTGTGTCAGCAAGATCCAACCCCCTCACCCCAGCCCTCTCCCCAAAGGGGCGAGGGGGAAAGGGAGCCGATTTTCATGCTTTTCAAACCTGAGTTCGGCTCGATGTTTCAGGTCGGCGTACCTTGTCCAAACACCTCGGTCAGTCCCCTCTCCCTAGACACAGGAGCTGTTCTGTGTGCTTTTCAAAACCTGAGTTCGGCTTGATGTTTCAGGTCGGCGTACCTTGCCCAAACACCTCGGTCAGTCCCCTCTCCCTCTGGGCGGTCCGACGTTTCGGGAGGGTTAGGGTGAGGGGCTTCTAGGCCTGCAAACTCTTGATCCAGAACTGCATCCGCCCGTGATCCGGGTCAAACATGCCCGGCGCGAAGCCGAACTTGCGGTAGGAGCCCTGCGCCACCGCGTTGCCTTCGAGCACTTCGAGGGTGATCTTGCAGCAACCGCGCTGGCGAGCGATCTCTTCGACCTTCTGCAGCATCTTCTGGCTCAGCCCGAGGCCGCGAAACTTGCCCACCACCGCCACGTCATGGACGTTAACCAGCGGCTTGCAGGCAAACGTGGAAAACCCTTCAAAGCAATTCACCAGCCCCGCCGGCTCGCCACCGACAAAGGCCAGCACGCTGAACGCATGCGCCCGACGGGCCAGTTCTTCGGGCAGCCGACGCAACAGCTCAGGGTCGAGCGAATGACCGCCGCCCATAGGATCTTCGGCGTAATGATTGAGCACGATACCGATTGCCTCGGCGTGCGTTGGATTGCTGTAGCTGGCCTGAAGTACAAGAATCTCTGCGGAATCCATTTCCATCCCCGAACACACAAAAGCCCCGGCGCGCAAAGTGCGCACTGAAAGGCTGTCTGACCTTAGCGCGGGGGTGATCGGACGGGCAACCCGCAAATGCAAAAGATCAAAAGATCGTCCGATCGCGGCCCGAGCCTTCGGCAGCTCCTACAGATAATCAGGTGTAGGAGCTGCCGAAGGCTCGGGCCGCGATCGGACGATCTTCGACTTTTTCAGTGGCCCCAGATCAACTCTTCAGTCCAGCCCAGTTCGGCAAAGTCCTCGGCGCGCAGTCCGCTCTCGCCGACACAGAAGAACTCATCCAGTTGCGGCGGTTTGACCACTGTGTCACTGAGCATCGCATGCACCTGGCCACGGTGATGAATCTGATGCTCGAACAAATGCGAGAGCATGCGCAAACGACTGTCGTGCTGCGGCGTATCGCGGGCGATGGTGACGATCCGGGTCAGATCGGCATCGCGCAGTTGCTCGCAATAAGCAATCAGCCGCCGATCAACGTGTGCCTGCTCTTCACGCAGCTGCGCGCCCTCGGTAAACGGCTCGTCCACGTTGAAAAATACATAGCAGTCAGGATGCGGCTCGGCCCCGCGCAGTTCGCGCTCCAGTGCATCGACGTAGAACCAGTCGCAGGTGAGGATGTGATTGAGGGTCAGGCGGATGCTCGGGAAGAAACTCACCCGGGGCGCTGCCAGATCCGCCGCATCCAGCTGCGTCCAGGCCTTGGCCAGCCGATGGTTGGCCCAGGCATTCTGGTAAGCCATGGTCAGCAAATGATGGGATAACGCTTGGCTCATGTCGGCGCCCTCTTCACTCAAGCTTCGGCAAAGCGCTGCAGCTGCATCTCCTGCAAGCGACTGAGGGTGCGGCGGAACGGGAATTCCAGATAACCCTCGGTGTACAGCGCATCCATTGGCACTTGCGCCTCAATGTACAGCGGCACTTTGCGGTCGTAGCACTCGTCGACCAGCGCAATGAAACGCCGCACGCCGTCATCGTGAACCGACAATTGCGGCAACTCGCGGTCACCCGCCACCACCCGCTGCGCGCCGTCTTCGGTGCCGCGCGCGATGCGCCCTTCGCGTTTCTGTGCGCTGAGGTTCGGCACCTCGCTCAACAGAATAGCCGTGTAGCGGTCGCACAGCGCGATGAAATCCATGGCGGCGAAGGGTTGCTCGCAGAGATCGGCGTAGCGGTACCACACCACCGTTTCACTGGCCTGCACCACGTTCAACTGGCGATGACCGACCGCCACCGGTTCGGCGCTGACCGCTTGACCGGCGGTCAGTGTCTGAAAGATTTCATCCAGCGCACTGACCGCAGAGGTAGCGACAAAGTAGCGTTGCAGACCCGCCCCCGGATGCAGACGATGATCCTCGGCGCCATTCACCGCGACCACCTGCATATGCGCTTTGATCGCGGCAATGGCCGGGACAAAACGGTCGCGGTTGAAACCATCGGCGTACAGCTCATCCGGCGGCAGATTGGACGTGCAAACGATCACCACGCCTTCGTCGAACATCACCTGAAACAACCGACCGAGAATGATCGCGTCACCGATGTCGTTGACGAACAGCTCATCGAAGCACAGCACCCGCACCTCGGCCGCCAGCTCCCTGGCCAGCGCGCGCAACGGATCGGCAATCCCGGTCAACTGGAACGAGCGCTGATGCACCCAGCCCATGAAGTGATGAAAGTGCTGGCGTCGCGCCGGCACCCGCAGGCTCTGATAGAACTGATCCATCAGCCAGGTCTTGCCGCGCCCGACCGGCCCCCACAGATAAACGCCGGTGACCGAACGGTCACCGGCGTGCAGGGCTTCGTGGCATTTTTGCAGCGCCCAGACCGCGTGTTCCTGGGCTTCATCCTGGATGAAGCCCTTGTGTTGCACGGCGTGTTGCCAAGCGCTGAGGGGGGAGTCGAAATTCATGCGCGGCAGTATGCCACGATGCTTACAGGGAAATATCCAGGCGGGCGATTTTCCCCTGCTCGTTCAAGCGAAACGTGTAGCGCAGTTGCGCCGGACTGCCGGGGAAGGTCCCGGAAATCAGCCCGTGCACCAGCACCTTGCCGGTGCGCTGCTGCACGTCCAGCACTTCGACCCGTGGCTGATAGCGTTGCCCGGTGTCGTGCATCCATTGCGCGATGGCTTGCGGACCAACCTGATGCTGGCCCTCGTCGAACACGTTGGCATCCTCGGCAAAAAAACTGGCGACCCGAGACGTATCGCGTGCATTCGCCGCATCGATATACGCAGCGATCGCCGGGGCCAGTGCAGAGACGGAATGGGACATGGTTGCAGCTCCTTTTGTTTGGTTCTGCGAGCATCCTAAAACAGCGTTGCGTCAGTTTTTGTCAGGAGTGAAGCGCCCGCTTTCATCCAGTTGCATCTGCTCGCGCCAAGTGCGCAAAAGGTCGCTGCGCCGCCCCGGATAACCCTCGCCCTGACGGCTGGCCGCGCTGATCCGGTCGGTGCGAAACGTACGATAGGCACCGCGCAATTCGCACCACGCGACGATGATCCGCACCTCATTGAGAAAGCCCAGCGCCAATGGCCAGATCAGCCGCTGGCTGGACACCTGTTGCGCGTCGGCGTAATCGATGTGCAGTTTGGCCTGGTCGCGGATGGCATGGCGGAACACGTTCAACGGCACGGCGTTTTGCGGAAAACCATAGCCCGGCGGGCCCGGCATCACCGTGGGATTGCGCAGCGCTTCCCGGGCCTGCGGATCGAGCACGGCGGCGATTTTCGCCAACGCATCCGCTGCTGCTTTGCCGAGGACTTCGTCACCACGCTGATCGACGTAGCGCAAACCGAGGACGATGGCTTCGGTCTCGTCGGCGTTGAGCATCAGTGGCGGCAAAAACAGGCCGCTGCGCAGCACATAACCGATCCCCGCCTCGCCATGGATCGGCGCGCCGAGGGCGGTCAGTTCAGCGATATCGCGATAGAGCGTGCGCTCGGACACTTCCAGCTCGGCAGCCAGAGTCGCCGCGGTCACCGGGCGCTTCTTGCCGCGCAGCACTTGCAGCAAAGTCAAAAGACGAGTGGTACGCGACACGATGTGCAGACTCTGGAGGGAAAAGATGACGGAGCTTAGCAGAGGCTGGTGTCAGAAAATGGCAGGAGCCGGACGACGGTAATCACGGGCATGACCGTTGAGCGGCAAGCGTCTTGACAGCCAATATTACCGACATCATATTGGTGCAATATTTCGACCGTAATTTTTTTTGTATCAGGCGAATTTCCATCGAGGACGTTGCCATGCATTACAAGGTTTTTGGCCGCAAGACCGGCCTGCGTGTTTCTGAACTGGCGTTGGGCGCTGGCAATTTTGGCACCGGCTGGGGTCACGGCGCCGAACGTGACGAAGCCAAGAGGATCTTTGATGGCTTCCTTGATGCCGGCGGCAATTTCATTGATACCGCCAATGGTTATCAGGGCGGACAGTCGGAATCGATGCTCAGCGAATTCATCGCCCCGGAGCGCGATCGCCTGGTGATCGCCACCAAGTACAGCATGGGCACAACCCCGGCCGACGGTATTTCCCACACCGGCAACAGCCGTAAAAACATGGTTCGCGCGGTTGAGGAAAGCCTCAAACGCCTGAACACCGATCACATCGATCTGTTCTGGGCCCACGTGACTGATGGCGTGACGCCCATGGAAGAAATCCTGCGCGGTTTTGATGACCTGGTGCGCGCCGGCAAGATTCACTATGCCGGCCTGTCCAACTTCCCGGCATGGCGCATTTCCCGCGCCGACGTGCTGGCGGAACTGCGCGGCTTCGCGCCGATTGCAGCGATCCAGGTCGAGTACAGCCTCGCCGAACGCACCGCCGAGCGCGAATTGCTGCCGATGGCCGAAGCGCTGGGACTTGCGGCGACGCTGTGGTCGCCACTGGCCGGTGGTTTCCTTACCGGCAAGTATCGCGGTGGCGATGACAACAACCGTGCGAGCAAACTCGGCATGTTGGTCCATGCGGAAAAAAGTGCCCGCGAAACCGCCCTGCTCGATGCGTTGCTGGCCGTAGCCGCAGAAATCGGCGCCAGCCCAACCCACGTCGCCATCGCCTGGCTTCGCGAAAAAGCCCGGCGCTCGACCACCGCGCTGATTCCGATCCTCGGCTCGCGCACCCGCGAACAACTGGATGCCACCCTCGGCGCACTCGAGGTGCAACTGAGCGAACAGCAAATGGCGCGGCTGGAAGACAGCAGCAGCGTGCCGGCCGGTGTACCGCACGAGACGATTGCCAGTGCCACACCTCGCTTTACCGGTCCGCAAACGTTGGACCTGCCGATCATCCCGGTGGCCTGAGCCGGCTCGAGCCCATAGGGATTTATCAGGTGCCTTCAACTCCCTGTAAGAGCTGCCGCAGGCTGCGATCTTTTGATTCTGCTTTTCAAGATCAAAAGATCGCAGCCTCGTTTCACTCGACAGCTCCTACAAGGGCTTTTGCCGATAGCAACCAATGAAACCTGACCTTTCAGGCAGTTATTGCTCGTTGCCCTCGCCGTCCTCTTGCGGCATCCTGCGCCTCCATTTTCTGACCCGGCCCCGCCTCGCGGCGCGCAAAACACCATGACCGCCTCTGAAAAAGCCCCGCGCAACAACGACCTGATCTACGGCCTTAACGACCGCCCGCACCTGACTGCCACTGTATTTGCCGCGCTGCAGCACGTGCTGGCGAGTTTCGTCGGCATCATTACTCCCACCCTGATCATGGGCGGCGCCCTCGGTCTGCAGAGCGAAATCCCCTACCTGATCAGCATGGCGCTGTTCGTGTCCGGGCTCGGCACGTTCGTCCAGGCCAAGCGTTTTGGCCCGGTGGGTTCCGGATTGTTGTGCCTGCAAGGCACCAGTTTTTCCTTTATCAGCGTGATTCTCAGCGCCGGGTTCATGGTCAAGGCGCGCGGCGGCGGCACCGATGAAATCCTCTCGACGATCTTCGGCGTGTGCTTTTTCGCAGCCTTCATCGAAGTGGTGCTGAGCCAGTTCATCGGCAAACTGCGCATGCTGATCACCCCGGTGGTCACCGGTACCATCATCACGTTGATGGGGCTGTCGTTGATCAAAGTGGCCATGACCGACATCGCCGGCGGTTTCGGCGCGCCTGATCTGGGCGCCGCCAGCCATGTGTTTCTGGCAGCGCTGGTGATCGGCACCATCGTCGTGCTGAACCGCGTCGACGTACCGTTCTTGCGCCTGGGCGCGATCGTCATCGGCCTGACCCTTGGCTATGTGGTGGCGTGGCTGATGGGCACCGTGGATTTCGCCTCGATGCCCGAAGTGCCGCTGGTCAGCGTGCCGGTGCCGTTCAAGTACGGTTTCAACTTCGACTGGGTGGCGTTCGTGCCGGTGGCGGTGATTTTCCTCGTGTCGCCGCTGGAGGCAGCCGGTGATCTGACCGCCAACTCGATGATCTCCCGGCAACCGGTCAAAGGCCCGCTGTACATCCGCCGGATCAAATCCGGCCTGCTCGCCGACGGCCTCAACTCGGCCATGGCTGCGGTGTTCAACAGCATGCCGATGGTAACCTTCGCGCAGAACAACGGCGTGATTCAGCTCACTGGCGTGGCCAGCCGTTACGTGGCCTTCTTCATTGCCGGTTTGCTGGTGCTGCTGGGGCTGTTCCCGATGATCGGCGCGGTGCTGCAACTGATGCCGAAACCGGTACTCGGCGGTGCCGAACTGGTGATGTTCGGCACTGTGGCGGTGGCCGGGATCAAGATCCTCGCCGAGGCCGGTCTGCATCGGCGCAATATGCTGATCGTAGCGATCTCGCTGGGCATGGGCCTGGGCATCGCGGCGGTCCCGGAAGTGTTGCGTGAACTGCCGCAAGCGCTGCGCAACATCTTCGAATCGCCGATCACCGTCGGTGCGTTGTGCGCTATCGTGTTGAACATCTTCCTGCCTGAAGAATTCATCGAGCTGGAAGAAGACGATTTCGACCCGGAAGCTTCTATTCTTCAGGTCATGGAAAACCCGGATGTGCCGGCCAAAGGTGAACCCGCTCCAGCGGCGGCTGTCGCACAGTTGAACCGCTAACGTCCGGCCTCAAAAAAAGGGCTGAGCCGATAACGGTTCAGCCCTTTTTTGTTGAGAGACTGTTTATGCGCCGCTTGCACGCCGTCATTCTGTCGTTACTGCTACTGTCCCTCAGCGCCTGCGCGCTGTTCCCCAACCGTGATCCGGTGAACATCAACGTGGTCGGTCTCGAACCATTGCCGAGCCAGGATCTGGAAGTACGTTTCGCCATCAAGTTACGCGTACAGAACCCCAATGAAACCGCCATCGACTACAACGGCATCGCCCTGGACCTGGAGGTCAACGGCCATTCGCTGGCCTCCGGTGTCAGCGATCAGAGCGGCTCGATCCCACGGTTTTCCGAAAGCATCGTCACAGTACCCGTGAGCATCTCGGCGTTCTCGGTCCTGCGCCAGACCTTGGGTCTGAGCCAGACGCAAACCCTCGACAACCTGCCTTACGTGCTGCGCGGCAAACTCGCCGGTGGCTTGTTCGGCACCATGCGTTTCGTCGACAGCGGCAAGCTCAGTTTGCCCAAAGCCAGTGCCGCGACCTGGTAAAAATGCGTTAGCCTGCTTCGTTCCTTAAAGACATTCATGGAGGCTGCAGGTTTATGGAAGACACACCGACGCTGTACACCGAACGACTGATCCTGCGCCCCTTGCAACTGGCCGATGCCGAAGCGGTGCAACGCGAATTTCCGCATTGGGACGTGGTGCGTTATCTGAACGCGGCCGTGCCATGGCCGTATCCGGAGGACGCTGCCCTCGCCTATCTGCGCGACATTGCCTTGCCGGCGGTCGCGGCGGGCAAGGAATGGGCCTGGACGATTCGCCTGAAATCGGCACCGGAGCAATTGATCGGCAAGATCAGCCTGATGGACCAGGCAGATAATCACCGCGGCTTCTGGCTAGGCCCGGCTTGGCAGGGCCAGGGATTGATGACGGAGGCCTGTGAAGTGGTGACCGATTACTGGTTCAACGTTCTGCAACGCCCGGTGATGCGCGTGCCGAAAGCAGCGCCGAACATCGGCTCGCGCAAGCTCTCGGAGCGTGCGGGGATGCGCTTGATCCGGACGGATGAAGGCGATTTCGTCGGTGGGCGTTTGCCTCGGGAGCTCTGGGAAATCACTCGTGAAGAATGGCAGCAACGCCACTGATTTCCAGACACACCACCGATCCATTGTAGGAGTGAGCCTGCTCGCGATAGCAATCTGTCAGTTAACGATTATGGTGTCTGGCAGACCGCTATCGCGAGCAGGCTCACTCCTACAGGGTTCGGTTTCAGGCAGTACCCTATGTGTTGAAACGCACGCCCGGTTTTTCCCGTTCATCCACACTCAGCTCAAACACATCCGGCCGCGCATAGTGGCCGACCACGTCATAGTCGTACCGTGCACGCACCAGTTCATCGGTGTCGATTTCAGCCGTCAGCAACCCCGCCTCCCCCCGCAACGGCCCCGCCAGCACATCCCCCATCGGCCCGACAATCACGCTGCCGCCGGCAATCAATGGCCGATCCGCCGGCCAATTGGCGATCTCCACGCCCAGTTCATTCGGCGAAGCCTGCACCTGACACGCACTGACCACAAAGCAACGGCCTTCATGGGCGATATGGCGCATGCTGACCTGCCACATCTCGCGCTCATCGACGGTCGGCGCGCACCAGACTTCAATGCCCTTGGCATACATCGCCGTGCGCAGCAGCGGCATCATGTTTTCCCAGCACACCACCGCGCCGAGCTTGCCGACCTGCGTCTCGAGCACCGGCAAGGTCGAGCCGTCGCCCTTGCCCCAGATCAGCCGTTCGGTGCCGGTCGGCATCAGTTTGCGATGTTTGGCGATGAGTCCGCCCTGCGGATCGAAATACAGCGCCGTGCAATATAAGGTGCTGCCAGCGCGCTCGATCACGCCGATCACCAGATTGGCCCCGGTACGCGCCGACAGCCCGGCCAGTGCTTGGGTCTCGGCACCCGGCACATCAATCGCATTGGCAAAATAACGGGCGTAGGCCTCGCGCCCTTCCGGCAGGCGATAACCCAATTGCGTGCCGAAGCCCTCGCCTTTTGGATAACCGCCCAGCAACGCTTCTGGCATCACCACCAGCGCTGCGCCGGCCTCGATGATCGCCTCTTCCCAACCGAGAATCTGATCCAGGGTGGCATCTTTGCCTTCGGGCAAGGCGCCGATTTGCAGCGCAGCAACAATTGATTTGGGCATCGAGGTGACTCCATCAGGTTCAGATGTTGCTGATTCTGCGGCGCCACGCGATCATGAATAAAGCCCCGAACACTGCTGAATGATATGAGCCAAATGAATATCGCTACCGTCGACCTCAACCTGCTAAAAGTCTTTGAAGCCCTGCACGAAGAATCCAGCGCCAGCCGCGCGGCGTTGCGCCTGGGCGTGACGCAATCGGCCGTCAGTGCGGCGTTGCGCCGGTTACGCGAGGTCTACGGCGATCAATTGTTCGTGCGCACCGGGCGCGGACTGGCGCCGACACTCAAAGCCAATCAATTGAAACCGGTGGTCAGCGAAGCGCTGAACAAATGTCGGCAAAGTCTGGCAATGGTGAACCCCGCCGCCAATCAATACGACGGCCGCTCGGTGATTGTGGGCCTGTCGGATGACTTCGAGATCGCCTACGGTCGCCGCCTGATCGAGGAAATTGCCCGCAATGCGCCCAAGCTGCGCTTGATTTTCCGTCAGACCCACAGCCAGATCGTCGCCCGCGCTTTGATGGAGCGCAGCATCGACCTGGCAATCACGGCGGGTGGCTTTGCCGAACGCCTGCTCAGTCGGCAGGTGTTGGGCGAAGGTGGTTACGCCTGTCTGGTCGATCCAGCGAGTCTTGCGCCCGGCCAGCAGCAGATCGACCTTGAGGAGTTCGTCGCCCGCGAGCACCTTCTGGTGTCGTCCGGCGGTTTTATCGGGATTACCGATGAGGGTTTGGCGGCGCTGGGCCTGAGTCGACGTGTGTGCGCCTCGACCACGCATTTCGCCGCGCTGCCCTGGCTGCTCAAGGGTAGTCAGGCGGTGGCGACGATTCCGGCGCATGCCGCCGAGAGTATCGCGACACTCAGCGGTCTGGCGCTGCTGCCCTGCCCGCTGAAATTGCCGCGTTATCCGATCGAGCTGGGCTGGCGCACCAGCACGCAGATCGATCCGGTGGTGGTCAAAGTGCGCGAAGCGATTGCCGCGACGTTCAGCTGAGAGTTACTTGTTGGCGGCCATCAGGCGATTGACTTCACTGCGCACCATGTTGGCGAACTCCGGCGGTGACATGCCGTCCAGTTCGGCGCGGACCCACTCGGCCCATTTGCCTTTGCGCTTGCCGCGCTCGCCGAACAAACGCGCGGCTTCGCCTTTGGCTTTGCCCAGATTGTTCTGCCAGAGTTCGAACAGACGGGATTTCTCGTCTTCCAGCGCGGCGCGCTCTGCGAGTGATTTGTCGGCCAGATTGAAACTCATGGGGAATTATCCTGCTGCGTAAAATGGCGACATCTTACACGCTCGACGGAAATCTCCCGCGCAGGTTTTTCTTTCTGGCCTAAATTCAGTGCAACTTTTTGTTCAGCGCCACACTCCATTGAACACTGTCCATTCAACTGCAAGGAGTCACCCAATGGCCCGCAAATCCGCCGTGCAAGCCGCCGAAGACCAAATCAAGGATCAGGCCTTCAGCGAACTTCAGGCTCTGATCGAAGAGTCCGACAAACTGCTCAAGAGCAGCGCCTCACTGGTCGGCGAAGAGGCGGAAACGCTGCGCGGACAAATCGCTCTGAAACTGCAACAGGCGCTGGATTCGGTATCGAGCGTGCGTGATCGCACCCAACCGGCAGTAGAAGCCACCGAAAGCTACATCGGCGGTCATCCGTGGCAGACCGTGGCGATCTCCGCCGGTTTCGGTCTGGTGGTTGGTTTGCTGCTCGGCCGTCGCTGAGTCAAACGCACACAAAAAAGGCGAACCCACTGGGTTCGCCTTTTTTATGCCTGCATGTTTTTGCCGGTTTGAGCAATTTCTGGGTTTTCAAAACCTGAGCTCAGCTCGATCTTTCACGTCGGCGCATATCCCCCATTCACCCCGGTAAGTCCCCTCTCCCTCCGGGAGAGGGCTAGGGTGAGGGGCCTTTGCTCTTTGCTCACTCCCCCGCCAGTTCACGCAAATGCGCCAATGTCTGCGCATCAACCACAATACCCTCAGCCAACGACTTGCTGCGCTGCCAATGCCGACGATCCCCCGGCAAACGCTTGAGCCCGACGCCGTGCATCTGCCGCACCAATTCCCCACTGCGCTCGGCAAAACCCTGCCCGGCGGCTTTGCCCGGATCGATGACAATCAATAACTGGCCGGTCCACGGCGTTTTCGCCCCGGGATGATTGGACCAATCGAACTCAAAGGAGAAATTGCCTCCCGTCAACGCTGCAGCCAACAGCTCGACCATCATCGACAACGCCGAGCCTTTATGGCCACCGAACGGCAACAGTGCTCCCCCCTCAAGAATCGCCTTGGGGTCTTGAGTCGGCTGGCCGAGGCTGTCCACGCCCATCCCGGCCGGCAGCCGTTCGCCTTTGCGCGCGGCGATCTGCACGTCGCCATGGGCGATCGCGCTGGTGGCCAGGTCGAAGACAATCGGCGCAGCACCGGCCCGTGGTGCGGCGAACGCAATCGGGTTGGTGCCGAACAGCGGCCGGTCGGCGCCATGGGGGACCACGCAGGTCATGCTGTTGACCACGCTCAGCGCCACCAGACCTTCATCGGCGAACGGCTCGACGTCCGGCCACAGCGCGGCAAAGTGATGCGAATTACGAATTGCCAACACGGCAATCCCGGCGCTACGCGCCTTCTCCACCAGCAACGGCCGGGCCGCGGCCAGTGCCGGTTGCGCGAAACCATTGGCGGCATCGACACGGACAAATCCCGAGGCGACATCTTCGACTTGCGGCACGGCGTGCCCGTCGACCCAGCCGCTTTTAAGGGTCGAGACATACCCGGGTATGCGGAACACGCCGTGGCTGTGTGCGCCGTCGCGCTCGGCGCCGGCACAGTTGGCGGCCAAAACTTGCGCGACGTCGGCGGAGGTGCCGTGGCGCAGAAAAATCGTTTCAAGCAGTTGCGTCAGCGCTTCGAGAGACAACGAGGACGAGACAGCAGAGGACACATGATCGTGTGGCGCAGACATCTGAAGCTCCAGAATGATTATTGGAGGGAACAACAGCGTACGGACGACTTGCTCACCGATTAACCATGCCCTGGCAACCGCCTGTCAACCCTTGGCTTTGAGATCAATAAATCCTGCCGGGGTGCGGTAACTGTCTACCACCCCAGCATCCTGCGCCGTTCTTAGCATTGGCCTCACTTGCGCGTCGCACGCGCGCGCCCTACCGAGGCTCGATCATGTCTGACCCCGCGTCCCCCCTGTTTTTCGCCGAAGCGCTGAATTCTCCCGGCCTGTGGCAAGCTCTGGGCAAAACCCACGGCATCACTGACGAGGACTTCAAGTGGCTTGCCCACGTCAAACTGGCCACTCATGCGCTGCGCAGCAGGCAATCCCCCCCCATGTTTGCCCAGCGTATTTGCCTCAATGCCGGCAAGCTCGCCCCCATTACGCTGGCGGGCTGTTTCATCCTCAGTGAAAACGCCAAAAACAAACGAGCGATTCTCTACACGCCTTACGAGGGCATCAAGCAATACGAGGACCTGGAAACCCTTGAAACCTTGCTCGAAACCCGCTTGAACCGAGCGGATGAGGAGGATGACATTCTCGCGTTTCTCGCGTTGTCCGAGCGTAGAAAAATCGTCGAACAGAGTGGCATCAGCCTGACCTGCGAAACCATCGAAGGCGATATTTTCGACAGCCAGCAAGCGGATATTCTTGCAGGCCAACGCCTCAATGCCGAGGCCGTGATGGCTGAACTGCAGCAGCTGCCAGCGCTCACGTCTCTGCTGGAAACAATTCTCGATGATCGGCTTCAGTCGCATTTCCCCAACCTCAGCCAGGCCCGGACCCGGATGAACGTTTACACCACCGCCCCCGCCAGCGGCATGGCCTCCACGCCAGTAACGGGTAAACATTGGCACGCCTCCATGAGCTTGAGCGAAGCGTTGCTGATGTTCTATCGACACCCGGAATGGCCAGCCGACGCGTCACACGAATTCACCCATCCCGCGCACACGCCAACTACCGGGGATCAAGCCGTTTGGGAGAACGCGCTGAAACAAGCCGCGGAAAAAATCGAGGTATTGCTGTTTGGCGAAATGGAAAAATACTGGAACACACCCGCCGCGGCCGGATCCCCACGTCGCAGCTTTTCCAGTGCGGTGCTGGAAGAACAAGCCCGCGCCGAACTGTTGATCAAGCGCGAAAGCGGCATCCTCGACGCCACACAATTCGCCACGCTGCATCACATGATCAAGCCCACTGCCACGCCGGCGCGCCGGCCGACCATCGAAAATGTGCGCTTGTGGGAATACGAGCCCAACTACGTCGAACTCGCCGGTTCGTTGATGATCAGCCATGCCGACGCCTGTCTTTACACGCCGACCATGGGCCTGCAAGTCCTGCGCGATTACCTTGATCTGAAAAATACCGTGTTGAGCAAATTTCGCGCCCCCGGCCATGAAGACGAATTGTATGGGCTCTTGAACCTCGAAGAGCGCAGGCGCTTCGTCGGTTTTGATCGGCCGCATGTGACAGGAGAAAGCATCGGCGGTGCAACCTTCAAAGTGTTGTTCGAGGCGATCATCACCAAGCAGCGGCAAAACATTGCCTACGCCATACAAGTGTTCCGGCAAAGCGATGGCACCGTGGACATTCACGCCCTGTTCGACAAGGCACTGGATATCCGCGCGATGATCCACGAGCGCTTGCTGCAACTGGATGCCGGCGAGCGCTGGTCGACGCGGCCGGTGCTGGCCGGCGTCCATCAGCCGTCGGTGGTCCTCGCGCATAAGGCCGAAGACGTCATCAGGTCCTTTTCGGGGATTGATGCCTTGCTCACCGGCCAGTTCAGAAGCCAGCCGACGATGACGCCAACCCAGCAACGCCGCTTCCTTGAAAACATGAAAGGCAACCTGGCCCATTCACTGTTTGTCGGCGTCACGGGTGAAGCGGCGTTGCGGGTGCTCGACGGCTCGCTCAACACCGCTGAGCAGGCCATTGTCGATACCGTATTCCACTCCGATCAACCGAGCCGTGAGAATCGAGGCTCACTTAACGGTTTTCGACCTGACGCCTGGTCACTCACGGTGCAACACCCCAAGACCCATGCACTATTGCCCCTGGCGCACTGTGTCCTGATGACCGAGCGCGGTGGCCTCGACGATGCACATTCGGGCAGAGCGATGCTGTGGACGCCAGCTCAAGGTCTGGAGGTTTTCCCGGGTATTGCCAGTGCGCGGCGGGCATTGCGCCAGCGCCTGAAGGACGTCGTGGGGCGTCTGTCGTTGCTGGAAAACCTTGCTCCCGACGACCATCTCTTCCACCAGGATTACGCGTTGGGTGCCTTGCGTTTGATCGAGGACAATGTCCTGCACAACCGCATGCAATCGGGCATCGAGCACTTCCTTGCTCGATGTGAGGGGGTTCGAAAGCGGCACAACGGCGAGCCTGGGCTGACTTCGGCACTTGGGCGCCTGAAGAGAGAGCCGATCGACACCAACCTGTTGCGCGCAATTGGTTTGGCCAAAGCGATCAATCAGCGGCAGTCGCTGCCCGCCTGGCTCGGCATGGCTCGAATGGAAGAGCAACAGCTTCACCTCGAACTGCTGGAGCAATGGCGCCACAGTGTGGTTGATCACAAGGACTACCTCAGCGACCTGCCTACCCTGCACGACTACGTTGATCAGACGTTGAAAACGCTGCTCGACGTACGATTTGCCGGTCATCAACTCGCCCCGCAAGGCATTGAGATCATTCCCAATCTGGCCTTGGCAGGCCCTGCCCGAACGCTGAGCGAATTCGCCCTGAACCACATCAACATCGCGCAAGGCACAGGCTTCAGTGTCGTCTCGAAAACCACCAAGGCACTGCCGGCCGACCTTGATCAAAAAGCAGTGCAACAGCTGCTGCTGTCGCTGGACATACCGACGACCTACGCCAGGTCCGTGACTGCTGCGTTATCGGATGGTCACGCCGAGTCCAGCGCACGCAAACAGCGCTTCCTTCGCCAGTTGCCCTGGCAACTGCTGCAGCACGCCCATGAACTGAAGCTGCAACAACAGTTGTCGAGCAACGCGTTCGATCAACTCTGTCAGGTGCTGGACATGCCGGATGGTATGGCGCGTACGACCGTTGAGGGCGCGCACGCCATCGTCTCTCCCCTGTCGCTGATCAAAACCGCCGGCGCCAGCGCAATACAAACCCTGGGGTTATACGTGATCGGCCCCGGCAAGGGTCATCAAGGCCCCCTGGTGTTGTACGCGCCGTACGCCGATCAGGTGCTGCGTGAATTCACCGACGAGGTCAGCCTGATTACCGCGATAAACACCCCGGGAGTCCTTCAGGACCTGCTGATTCGCCGACTGCCGACGGCGCAGCAATCGGTGTTCAGCGGGTTATTGCAATCGACCGTGGGCGAAACCAGCGAGATGACCCTGTCCAGCAACGCCATCACCGGCAACCTCTTGCACAGGTTTTATGCGGACAATCTCGTGCTTTTGCCACAGCTGCTCGCGTGTCAGTTGCAGCGCCATGCTCAAGCCGATTGGGAGGCGGCGAAACAGTTGTTCAGTCGTGGCTTCCATCTGACTGCAGGACTGCTGCCGGGCAAAATCTCCTACCTGACATTTCTCTGGAAAGCCTACAAAGCGTTCAAGGATTCGGCGGAAAACCTGCAGGATCATCATTGGTCTCGCGGCCTGAAATCGTTTATCGAAGGTGCCATCCAGATGATCAGCCTGGGGCGGCTGAGTATCGAGTCCACGCAAGCCACTGCTGCAGCGACAACGACCGCGTCCCTGCCTGAAGAGACTGACAGTATCGACACGACCGCCAAGCCGCCCGCGCCAGTGCCCGCTACCTGGTCACAGCTGAAGATCACCTCGCCCTGGCGCACTGAACTGCAGACCTTTGAAACGCCCGCGGTGGCACTGGAAGACCTCAAGCGCCAGACTAAAAAAGGCACCTTCGAAGACCCGGTCAGCAGGCGTACTTACACCGCCGTTGATGGCAAGGTTGTGCAGATAAAACAGCCGGGCGCCGTGTGGCTGATGGTCAATGAGGACATCGCCGGCCCGTCATTGACCCAGGTGGGATCGCGACTTTTGCTGGCACCCGACCGCCGTGCGGTGCATTACGGCAAAGCCATGTCGACCCTGTACAAACGCTACGGTGTGAATCAGGATCGCCGTGCCCTGATCAATATCGAGGCGATGGGTATGAACGAAATCCGGCGCAATTATCCGCATAAGGCCCGGGTTATCCAGCACGCCGTCGACCTCGCCCGGTTTTATGCTTTCAACTGCCTGCATAACCTCGCGCAACTGAAAGCCAACGTACCCGGTACGCGGCTGGACGGCTTTCTCAGGGTGTTTTTCGGTGTTCCCCAGGTTGATCTTAACTTGCTGAGCAAACTCAACACAGCGATCGTGCCCATCTGCAAGGCATTGGTGGACCCTGACGATGACCTGATGAATACCGAACGCTTCGTGGTCGGCTCCAACACCTATTTTTCCTCGATCATTGCGTTTGTGCTGAACAACGACGATCAGAAAAAAGTGCATTTCACCGAGAACTTCTTTCACCCGCTGCTCGATTGGTACAAACCGGTCATGCCTGCAGATTTCAACATTGATGGCCATGCACAAGCGGCGACACTCATCCACGAGTTTGCCCATCAGTTTTCCAATGCTGAAGACATCGCCTCGCTGGAGGCGCGCCGACCGTTTCACGACCTGATCAACACCATCACTTCATATGGGCGGATCATTCGGGATGACTTGGTCCGGTTCCAGGCCGATGCTCTGTCCATTACAACGCCTCGCGAAGAACTGTTTGCGCGATGGAGCAGGCAAGAGGGTTCCTTCGTCGACCTGGATCAGTTTGTGGGGGGCGAGGACCTCGGCAAGGAAATCCTCACATTGACCCGCAGCCCTGATATGGAGAAGGCTCGGGATGCGTTTCTGGATCAGGGTTCACCCGATGTTCGTATCGACGTGATCTTGCGCAACGCAGATTCGATTGCCCGTTTGGTCTGCGAAATGGGCCGGCAACTGGACCCGGTGCCGCTGCCCTGAAACAGGCACAAAAAAAGGCGCAGGTCGAAACCTGCGCCTTTTGCCGATCAACAGCGGGCGCGTTGATCAGTCTTTCTGATCGCGCAATACATTGCCCGAAGCGCCATCAACGCGGAACTCGTAGACAGTGCCGTCTGCCTTGCGTCCTTCGCCTTTCCAGTAGCCGTCATTGTCGGCTTCGATCTCATAGACCTCGACGTAACCGGCCTTGGTTTTGACGATCTCGATGGCTTTTTCGATGGTCACCCAGCCTGCGCCCGGCCGGTCAGCCAGCGCTGCGCCCGCACTGAGCAAAGCGGTAGTGGCGGTTAAGGCTGCGAATGTCTTTTTGATCATTTTTTCACTCCATTTGTGGATAGTGGTCATTGTCGTCCTGCTTTTTGGGCGCCTGAGCGAAAAATAAGTTCCACTTTGATGGGCAAATGCCATGACGGTTGTTCTCGGTAACTTCCCGACAAGGTTAGAATGTGCGAAATCAGGACGAGTCAATGACCCAAGACACCCTCTCGGAAGCCGAATACGATGCGATCACCGATGCCGCTGCGCATTGGTGCATGCGTCTGCATGCGGCCGACTGCACGGACGCAGAGCGTCGCGCGTTCAAGCAATGGCACGATGCTCATCCACTGCACGCGTTCGAATATGAAGCCATGCTGGAAATCTGGGATGTGGCCGAACACCTGCCGCGCCTTGAGTCGTCCTCTGTCGTGGCACAGCGCCCATCTTCTTTGCGCTCTTGGCGTCCGTTCGCTATCGCCGCAGGTGTCTGTGCACTCGCACTGCCGTTGGCGGCTTATACCGGCTGGAACCTGGGCTGGCTGCCCAACAGCTATGAGCATTTCGCTGCCACCGATAACGTCCGACAGGTCACGTTGAGCGATGGCAGCCAGATCGAACTGAACCTGAATACCGATCTGACCTTCAGCAATTACAAGGACGAACGCCGCGTCACCCTGAAAAAAGGTGAAGCGTTTTTTACAGTCAGCCACGACATGGCCCACCCGTTTGTCGTCCGCGCAGGTGAAGGCAATATTCGGGTGACGGGCACACGCTTCAATGTCTGGATGTATCAGGATCAGGTGCGGGTGAACCTGATCGAAGGGTCGGTATTGGTCACCAGTAATCGCTCATTGCCCGGCGACGGCTTGCGCCTCGGACCATCAATGCAGGCAAGTTACAAGCAAGGCGACTACATGCCACGGATCAGCCAGACCTACCCCGGCGATACGTCACTGGCCTGGCGTCACGGCAAGCTGGTCCTGGACAATCTGGCCCTGAGCGAAGCCCTGCCACTGATCAACCGTTATCTGGGCAAGCCACTGGAGTTGGCTGATAACGCTACTGGCTCGATTCGCGTGGGCGGCATCTACAACATCAAAGAACTGAAAAACCTCGCCAACAGCCTGCCCAAGGTGCTGCCGGTGTACCTGTCCCGTAACGAGGAAGGTAACCCGGTCATCAACTCGATACCGCAACAGCCGCCAAAAAACTGAAAACCGCATCCCTTGCAGGATGCGGTTTTCAGGCTCGACACCAGTAACGCTGGTGTTTACTGCGCGGCGACTTTCCCCGACTTGTCCAATGTCTCGCGAACAGTCTGCACCTGATACTGCGGGTCAGCCTGAATCTGCTGCTCTGTGAACGGCAGCACACTCCACTGTTTCTTCGAGAACGCTTCGGTCTGATCCCGCGAATACTTCGACGCCGGATCACTCGACAGCGAGAACGCCAGCAACCCTTGCGCGTGCGGACCCTTTTCATCGAAGGTCACGACCTGCAGGTAGCTGGTACCGCTGACCACTTCGAGTTTGCCATCTTCACGTGGCACGCTCTGAATGGCGTTGTAGATGCCCAAAGTGCCCGGGCCACCATGAATCGGTGTCTGTTGCCCGCCACTGCTGACGACCTGGATATCGCCCCAGCGGGTTTGCGGCTTCAGGCCCATTTTCGTGCTCGACTCGACCGACGCCAACATGGCCTCACGCAGCGCCTTGGCCACCGCTGGTTGCTCGAACGCCAGGCCACGCGGAGTGTGTTGGGCATCTTTGGGATCGAACGCGACGCGCCAGATATCCGGCAAAGCCTGCAATGCCTGCATGATGTTCTGGAAATGCACCAGGCCCAGGCCAGAATCCAGATTGGCCCGACCATCCCATGCCTTGAGGCTGGTGCAAACCGGCTTCAGTGCTTGCGCATCGGCGCCAAGGTCAGCGGCACAGAACTTCAGCAGATCCGGCATAACCTGAGTCGCCAGATACACCTGATCGTCCATCACCATCTGCTGCAGATCCTTCACGGCCAACGGACCTTTTTTACCCGGCGTGCTCAAGCGATCCAGGGCGAAACGCGAGCGTAAGCCCAGCGGTCGACCTTCCTGACTGATCAGCGGCGAAAAACCGGTCAGCGGTTGTGCCGGATTGGCCAGCCATGCCGAGTCGTTGGAATGCTGGACGAAGTCCTTGCGCAGCAGTTGCGGCAACTGGCTGGCGGCATAAATGCCCTTCTGCGCCGCTGCCGGGTCTATGTCCCACGCGCAGGCGCTGTTGGAGCCATCCAGCACAATCATTTTGGTGCCGATACGCGGGTCGCTGCACTTGGCCAGTTTCTCGGCGTTGACGTTCGGCACCACCGACAGGTTCATGTACAACGTCTGGCCTTTGTCATCGACGGCCAGGGTGTTGACCCACGGAATGCCCTGGATCTTGTGGACCGAATCCTGCAGTTGCGCGAGGGTGGACGCCTGATTCATCGTGTACCACTGATTCAGCACTCGATCATTGTCGATATTGGCATCGCGCAGGCTGTAGGCGAACTGATTGTCCCAGTCGAGCTTGCCCGGCCATTGCACAATCGGGCCGAACTGCGAGCTGTAGACATCACGCGAGACCGGCACTACCTGCCCGTCGGCCTGCTTAACCTGCACGGTGACGGTCTGCTTGTTCAGCGGCAATGACTTGCCATCAAGCAGATAGCGTGTGGAGTCCTTCGGATCGAGTTGCAGGCGATACAAGGTGAAGTGTTTCGACGAATCGACCGTGTGCGTCCAGGCCAGATGCTGGTTGAAGCCGATATTGATCATCGGCAGACCCGGCAAGGCGGCGCCCATCACATCGAGTTTGCCCGGGATAGTCAGGTGCATCTGATAGAAGCGCATACCGCCGACCCATGGGAAATGCGGGTTGGCCAGCAGCATCCCGCGCCCGTTGAACGAACGCTCGCTGCCTACGGCGACGGCATTACTGCCACGATCAAGGGCAAAGCGTTGCTGACGGGCATCGGCCAATTCATAGGCCTGCACGTCGTGTTCGATTCTGGCTGTCGCTTGCGGCGGTGTGGCGCCGGCCAAAGCCTCGGCAAACTGACCGACCCCACCCTCGACCAGCAGACGGCGGGTCAGCTTCACCAGATCCTGCGGCGCGATGTCTCGCACCCACTCCCCCTGACACTGTTGCGGCAAGCCCTGCGGGCGGCGCTCGGCCAGATAGCGGTTGTAGCCGGCGGCATAGCCTTCGACCAGATCACGCACCTGGGCAGGTTGCGCCTGCCAGAATGCCTTCACCGCCTCGGGCGTGTTGAGCCAGGTAAAGAACACATCGCTGACACGGTTTTCGCGTTGTTCGACGGTGAGCTGATCCGGACCGAAATAGCGTGAGCGCTGGCCGTTGACCGTCACGATCTCGTTGGCCAACAGGCACAGGTTGTCCTGCGCATAGGCGTAACCAATGCCAAACCCGAGCCCGCGCTCGTCCTGTGCACGAATATGCGGCACCCCAAAAGCGGTGCGGCGAATATCGGCGCTGACATCAGTGGCCGGGCTGAACGCATGGGCTGAACAGCTCAGCCCGAAAACCACGCCGGCAAAGGTCAGTCCGGTTAACTGTCTGGAAATAATCACGCTCGCTCCTGATCGACATGCCAAAGAGCGGAACTGACGCTGACGCAGATCCACCCTGGAAACACCCACGCGTCCACGCGCAATGAGCCTGTCGAAGAAACGAAACCAAAGAAAAAAATTTACCCCCATACACCCCGAAAATCAGGAAACAAAAGCCCCTCACCCTAGCCCTCTCCCGGAGGGAGAAGGAACTGAGCGAGGTGACTACCAGAGTTACGCCGACGTGAAATACCGAGTTGGACTCAAACACAGAAACCAAAAAACCAAACACGGCCGCGCTTCTCACCACTCAACAGGATGAGCGTTAGCTCGGCTGCAGCTCTTGATCTTGCCGTGCTGGCCCCTTCGGCAGGCTGAGTGGAGGGATTTATCCGGGGGTGGGAGCGCAGCGACCGTTTGGCGAAGCCAAATGCATCGAGAGGAGGTGCAGCGAAGCAAACCGTAGGCGATGCCCCCGGATAGATCCCGTAACGAAGGAACCCGAGCCACGGCGAGGGCCGAACGCCGGGGCCCAGACCTTTGGTTCCTTTGGGGCGTTTGCCAAAGGGACTCGCTGTAAGAGCGAAACCGCCAGCCGCAACACCCAAAACAACGGATATTCACCCAAAACCCCAAGAGCCTGGTCGGCCCAAAGGCCGCCAAGCCCAAAGCGATCTCAAGCCAGAATCACAAGAAAAAGACAAACCCCCGACAAATTTTCTACATTTTTTCTTTCATGATTTGTCGTGCTGATACGTCTTGTTTAGAGAGAGCAAAAAACCCTTTCCCGATCAGGCTCTGAAAAGGAGTAATCGCATGTACAACTCGCAACTACCAACGGACGGTAGCCAGGCACCCAAAGGAGTTTCCATGAGCCCACACGCGAGCGATTTCGGGCAACGCGTCGAGCGTCACGGTAACGAACGCATCCGGTTGCTGCTGAAAAGTTTCGGGCTGCGCACCAGCCTGATTCGCCTGAAAGTCATCGACGCCCTGCTGGTCGCCGCACAAAGCGAACGGCGCCTGGGCGTGCGCGGCGTCCACAGCCAATTGCTGGACCTGGATATTCCGCTGTCCTTTCTCAGTGTGCGTGAAGTGCTCAAGCGCCTGTGCGCCGAAGGTGTCATCACCTTCAATGCAGACAAGAGCTACAGCCTGCATCCACAGGCTGCGGCCGTCCTCAACAACGATTGAAGCGGACGGCAATCGCCGTCAGGGCTTGACCTTGCGGCGCATGACGCCGTTGATCACCACCACGATCACCGCTACACCGATGGCGACGAACTGGAACGTCTTCTCCGAAATCATGCCGGCGTTTTGCAGCCAGGACAGGCCGAGCATGATCGCCAGGACCGACACGGCGATCAGAATCGAATAAATCAAGCGTTGCTTGTGGGTCATTGCGGTTTCCTGAAACGTTCAAATGTATCCGGTTTGTATCCGTTTGCATGCCATGCACTTACCGTTCTACGGGGATTTGCTGCTGCAATCGGGGTCTCATGTTACAGCCGATGAAGAGTTTTGGCTTCATGACGGCGTAACCATGAGGAATTTTCAAAATGCTGCGTCGAATCACCTGGCTGATTCCCGTTCTTGCCCTGCTGACCCTGAGTGGCTGCATCATCTTCCCCCACGGCGGCTGGCATGGTGATCATCATCGTTACTACCAGGGTGGCCCTGGCTATTACCAACATCGATAGAACAGGATTGTTCATCCCGCTCGCTTGTCGATGAACAAGCCGAAGCGGGAAACTCACCAGCCCGACCCACTTCAAACAAAGCCCGCCCTGTAGCGGGCTTTTCTGTTTTCGCCGCCCGCGTCTGCTGCGCAGATGTAACAAGTGTCATGCGCAAAGTGCAAACCACTAAACAAGTTGCAAGTATTTGAAATCTAATGTCGCAGCAAAGAAGTAGGTCACGCAGGCCTCTGCAACTAGTCTCTGGCAACTTCTTTCCACTCACCAACAGGGACGTTTATGCAGAGAACACTCATACCAATCGGGCCACTTCAAGTACTCGGGTTTTGTTTGGCGATCAGCGCTTTTGAACTTCTGACTTACTTGGCCAGCGACTTGATCATGCCGGCCATGCTCACTGTTACAACAGAACTTCAAGCGGATGTGCGGCATGTTCCCAACGCCTTCAATCTTTATCTGCTGGGCGGTGTCTGCTTGCAATGGCTGATCGGGCCGCTGTCCGATCAATGGGGTCGAAAGCGGGTCTTGTTGATCGGTTGCGCATTGTTCGCTGTCGCCTGCGCGGGCGCCTTCGCCAGCCACAGCATTGAAGTCTTCAATCTGTTGCGACTGCTGCAAGGCATGGGCCTGGGTTTTGTTGTGGCGGTCAGTTATCCCGCTCTTCAAGAAGTGTTCTGCGAGGCCGATGCGGTGCGGTTGATGGCACTGCTCGGCAATATCGCCCTGCTCTCACCGTTGGTGGGGCCGTTGCTAGGCATCCTGCTCCTGCAATGGCTGTCCTGGCGTGAGCTGTTTCTCGGCCTGGGTCTTGCCGCATCGATGGTCTGGCTGGGGCTTTTCGTCTGCATGCCGGAAACCGTCGGGGTCGTACGTCGCGATGGACGCCTGCAACCGGCGGTGCGTTTTTCCTGGCGCCGGACCGGCCAGCGCTACCGCGCGCTGTTTGGCAATAGCCGGTTTCTCGCTGCAAGCCTCGCGCTGGGGCTGATGAGCCTGCCGCTGATCGCCTGGATCGGCTTGGCGCCCTTGCTACTGATGCAGTTGCTGGGTCTGCCTCCACTGGCATATGCGTTGTGGCAGATCCCGATTTTCTCAGCCGTTATCGTCGGCAATCTGATCCTCGACCGTTTGCTGAGCACGCACTCCTTACCCCAACTGATTCGCTTGGCGCTCTGGCCGTTTTGCCTGGGGCTGCTGGCGCTGATCGGCTGCGCGCTGTCTGGCGCCGGTCTCGCTCCGCTGGTCGCGAGTCTGGCGCTGTACGCGGTGGGGCTGGGGATGAGCAACGCCGCGCTGTATCGGCTGGCGTTGTTTGCCAGTGATGACAGCAAGGGCCTGGTCTCGGCGCTGGTCGGCATGATTTCGATCGCGCTGATGGGCTTCGGCGGTTCGCTCATTGCCGCCATCGGTGGTGGCGCACGCCTCGAACTCTTTGCGCTCTACGCCGCCTTCAGCGGCCTGATGAGCCTGCCTCTGATACAGGGACTGTTGCAACGCAACCGCCCCGACTCCGCTTCTGCCCAATAAAGGACTATTGAATGAACCACTTCCCCGCCAGCGATGCGCTCTGCGCGTTGCCGCACCCCTATTGCCCGGACTCAGTGCCTGCCGGCCTGTTCGATCAGGCGATGGCCGAGATCAGCCGGTTTCATTGCCAGCACACCCCCGGCTACGCACATTGGCTGAACGCGAACGGCTTCGACGTGCAGGACCTGGACACTCTCGATGACTGGTCGCGACTGCCGCCGATTCTGGCCAATTTCTTCAAACGGCAACTGCTGCTCAGCCCGACCGGAGAACACGCTCTGGAACTGACATCGTCCGGCACCAGTGGCCAGAAAAGCCGCATGCGCTACGACCCACGCAGCCTGTCGAGCGCGCAGTTCATGGTCGAAAGGATCTTTAGCCATTACGGCTGGAACGCACCGCACACGCCGTGCAACTACGTGCTGCTGAGTTACGAGCCGCAAGGCGCGATCACGCTCGGGACGTCCTACACCGACCAGTTTCTCTGTCGCTTTGCCCCGGTCAATCGAGTCGTCTACGCCTTGCGCTGCAACGGCGACGGCCATCAGTTCGATGTGTTCGGCGTCATCGCTGCTCTGCAATCGTTCGCCGAGGAAGGTCTGCCGGTGCGCATTTTCGGTTTCCCGGCATTCCTCTGGCAAACCCTGCAGCAGATGCTGGCCACCGGCGTGCCTGCGCTGCAACTGCCAGCCGATTCGCTGGTGTTTTTCGGCGGCGGCTGGAAAACCCGCGCCAGCGAGGAAATCCCCAAACAACACCTGTATGAGCGCATCGCCCGGCAACTGGGCATTGAGATGTCGCGATGCCGAGACGGTTACGGAGCGGTCGAGCACGCAGTGCCCTACATCGAATGTGCCCGACATCATTTTCATGTCCCGGTTTACGCCAAGGCTTACGTGCGCAATCCGCGCGATTTCTCCGTCCAGCCCTACGGCCAGCAAGGCTTGCTGGGTTTCGTCTCGCCCTACATTTCATCCAGCCCGGCGCACGCGGTGGTGATGAGCGACCTGGCGACGCTGTATCCCGGTTCGAGTTGCGGCTGCGGCCTGACCAGTGACTGGTTCGAACTGCACGGCCGCGCGGGCACTAGCGCCGGCAGAAGCTGCGCGATGGCGGCGTCTGAATTGTTGGGGAGGCACTGATATGTATCTGATCAACGGAGAGCTGCACGCGGACTTCGATCTCGACACCGCACTGACGCTACTGCATCAGGCATTACCGAAACACCTGGGCACACCGCTGCAGCGCGCCACCGTGCTGACTGCCGCCGCAAATTTTGCGCAGCAACTGCACAGCGTCGAGTTGCCACTGGACAACGAGCAACGCCAGGCCCTGATTGATTTCTGCCAGCCTCACGCCCTGCAAAACAAACTTGAACGCGAGCTGGGTGAACACGCCGATTCGCTGCGCCGCTTCGATTGTCGGCAATCGCGCTTCGAGTGCTGGAGCCCCTTGGGTCTGGTGGTCCACGTCACGCCGGCCAACGCGCCATTGCTGGCGTGCTGCGCGATGATCGAAAGCCTCTTGGCCGGCAACCTCAACTGGCTGCGCCCCAGCCGCAGCGACCAAGGCCTGACCGCACGCCTGCTGCACGCATTGGTGCAGTGCGACCCCAGCGGTCAACTGCGCCACTACGTGGCCGTGCTACCAGTGCCGACCGCGCAAATCGGCCGCTTGTGCCGAATGGCCAATGGCGTTTCGGCGTGGGGTGGCGACGCCGCGCTGCAAGCCATCCGCCAACAGTTGCCGCCCGGATGTCGCTGGATCGACTGGGGCCACCGCGTCAGTTTTGCCTACCTGACGCCGGACGCTGCCACGCGGCAAACGCTGGGGGCGATAGTCGATGAGGTTTGCCGACTGGACCAGCAGGCCTGTTCCAGCCCGCAGTGGTTATTGGTCGACAGCGACGAACCGGCCGTGCTGAACGAAATCGGCTCAGCATTGGCCAAGGCGTTTGAACGCCGAGCCGGGCATTGGCCGGCGCTGATCCCGACGGTCCAGGAAGCCAGCGAGATCACCAGCCACTCGTTGATGGCGCGCCTGGGCCAGAGCTTTTCCGGCGTGACAGCGCAAGTCTGGAGCGCGCCGGGCTGGCGTGTTGTCTGGACCCATGATCAAGTGCTCGCGCCCTCGCCTCTGTTTCGCACGCTGCTGCTCAAGCCCCTGCCACGCGAGCAACTGGCCGAGACGCTACTGCCCTGGCGCAACGTATTGCAGAGTTGTGCGCTGGCGTGTGCCGAACCGCAGATCGCTGAACTGTCACGCACGTTGATTGCCGCGGGGGTCAGCCGAATTGCGCCAGTCAACGCCATCCATGACGGCTACGACGGCGAACCCCACGACGGCGCCTACGCTCTGCAGCGCCTGAGCCGGCGTGTCTCGGTCAGCGTCGCGCCAACCCAGCTGCCTTCTCATATGAATCTCGACCGGCCACCGTGCGCGCCGACGCTGGCTGGCCTGCCGATCACTGATAAAGCGGCGTTTATCGCGCAACCGACGACAGCAGCCGCGCAGCTGTTTTTCCGCTCCGGCGGCAGTAGCGGCACACCGGCGCTGGCGGGGTTCAGTTACCGCGACTTTCAACGCCAGACGCGCGCCGCCGCCGATGGCCTGTTTGCGGCAGGACTTGATCCGGGTCGTGACAAGGTCATGAACCTGTTCTTCAGTGGCAGCCTGTACGGTGGCTTCCTCAGTTTCGCCAAAGTACTGGAACTGTTGGGCGCAACTCACCTGCCCATGGGCGCACCCGCCGACGATGACTACAGCGACATTGCTCAAGTGATCATCGAGCAGCGCGTCACCGTACTGATCGGCATGCCCAGCACCCTGCATCGATTGTTCCTCAACGAACAGCAGCGTCTGCGCCGCTATGGCGGCATTGAAAAAGTCTTCCTCGGCGGTGAACACATCAGTGATCAGTGCCGCGAGTTGTTGCAGCGCTGCGGCGTCGCCAGCATCCGCTCGGCGGTGTACGGCAGTGTCGATGCGGGGCCGCTCGGGCATGCCTGCGCGGCAACCGCTGATGGTGTGTTTCACCTGCTGGAAGACATCCAGCACCTGGAAATCGTCGCCCTGGAGCAGGACGTGCCGGTCGTCGGTGATGAAGTCGGCCGTTTGCTCTTCACCTCGAAAGCTCGCGAGGGCCAGCAGGTACAGCGTTATGAAGTCGGCGACAGCGGCCGCTGGCTGCCAGGTGACTGCCCGTGCGGGCTGAGTTCGCCACGCTTCGAGCTGCTGCAACGGCACGGCAGATTGCTGCGTATCGGCAGCGACTTCATCTGCCTGAACGAACTCGCGCGGCACTTGCAAACCGCGTTTCAGTTGCACCTCGATCAAGCACCTGATGGCCTTGATCGTCTGCTGATTCGCAGCCCGGGCAACCCCGCCGACATCCTCGACCGACTGCAAAGTTACTCGGCGCTGGCCACGCTGCTGCGCAGCAGACTGCTCACGGTCGAAGCGCAAATCTGCGAACCGCAGCAGTTCAGCAGAAACAAACACAGCGGAAAGATTCCATCCGTCATCGATGCGCGCCGTTAAACATCTATGGCCCACGGACACAACAATTAAAAAGAGAGCACCATGAACGCAACACTTGAACTCAACCAATTGGTTACTTTTGCCCGAGCGCATTCAAAGTATTACGCAGGACATTTACATAACGTCGCACCGCAAATCGCCGCACTGGATGAACTTCCAGTGACTGACCCACAACACTATTGGGCAAACAGCCAGAACTTCCAACAATGGCCGGTGCTGACTTCTACAGTCGAACGCGCATTGCTGTTCAAAACCGGCGGAACAACCAGCGCCGGCAAGCTTTCAGTATTTACTCGCGAAGAATGGCAGGCACTTGTTCGGGACTTTGGCCACCATCTCGGTAACCAACTCAATCGCGGGGACCGGGTTGCCAACCTGTTCTTTGTCGGCGATCTGTATGCCAGTTTCATCTTCATCCACGATGCTCTGGCGCACGAAACAGCGGGCGTAACCGAATTCCCTTTCACCGGTAATGTGACGAACGTGGTGTTGGCTGACGCTATCCGTCAGCACCGGATCAACGTACTGGCCGGGCTGCCTGCGCAATTGCTGACGTTCGCCAATGAGCTGGAGCGCCAGGCACAAACCCTGGCCGAGGTCGAAACCCTGCTGTATGGCGGGGAAAGCCTGTTCGCCGGGCAATTGCAGATGTTGTGTCGGGTGTTTCCTAACGCGCGGATCGCTTCCATCGGCTATGCCAGTGTCGACGCGGGACTTATCGGCATCACGGGCCGCGATTGCGCCTTGGGCGAACACCGGATGCTGCCCGGTCACAGCGTGCTGGAAATCATCGATGAACACACCGGTGAAGTGATTGAAAAATGCGACCGAACCGGGCGGTTGGTGATGACCAACCTCACCCGCCGGCTGATGCCGTTGATCCGTTACCCGGTGGGCGACCTCGCCTGTTGGCGAGAACCTGCCACGGTGCCCATGCGCAAGTTTGCCTTGATGGGTCGAAGCGCAAGCAGTCAGCGAGTGCGCGTGGGCTCCCTGACGCTGATGATCGAAGACATCGCCGGGATCGTTCGGCGTGCCACTGGCAGTGAAGACTGGCAACTGGTCATCAGTCAGTCGGCGAACGTCGATATCTTGTGTCTGAAGTGGGTACCCGATGCGCTGACGGTCGGCATCGCACAGGCCAACTCGACAGTGCAGCGTGACTTGATTGAGCACTACCCGCTGATCGCGCAACTGAGCGTTGATCGGCGTCTTGAATTGCAGGCTGCGCCTTGCACGCACGATGAACTCGCTCGCCATCCGCGCTCCGGTAAACGCCAACGCGTCGTCGACTTGCGCCGCTATGACACCCCGCGTCCGGAGCAATGCCCATGGACAACGTGACGCTGCGCAGCTATCGCCGTACCGACGCCGGGGCCGTCAGTCGCCTGTTCCGGGAAATCTATGGTGACCATTACGTGCAACCGCACGTTTACTTGCCGTTGATGATCAATCAGAACCACGGCGATGGCAGTTGGCATTCATTGGTTGCGGAATCGCAGAAAAAAATCCTCGGCCACGCGACGTTGTGCAGAAACAGCAGATCGCACACGGCGGAACTGGGATTGAGCGTGGTACACCCATCGAGACGCGGACAGAACATTGCCACGCAATTGGGCTCGCGACTGTTGATCCATGCGCAAGCGCTGGGTTGCCACGGTGTGAGCATCAAACAGGTGACGCAGCACGCCTACAGCCAACGCATGGCTGACCGGCTCGGCTTTTGCAGCACGGGACTGTTGCTCGACTATGTGCCCTCGCCGTTCGGCGAACCATTGCCCGAGTCCATCGTCATTGGCTTCATCCCGATCGACGGTTATCGGCGCCCGCTGCCGGCACTGCCCTGGCCGCAAAGCTGTCGCGATTTCATGGAACATTTGTCCGGTGTTTACGGAACACAGGAAAAAGAAGCGCTTTGGGTCGGACCGCCCCTACATGTCGAACACTGTTCCGGGCGCTATGACGTGCTGCTGAAAAAACTCGACAGCAGTTTGCTTAAACAGCTACGACAACTGCCCGGACATTGGATGATCTCGATCAGGCTCAGGCTGGCAAGGGGTTTTGCCAGCGCCGTCGACAGCCTGTCGGCAATGGGCTTCATCTTCACCGGGATTGCCCCGAATGACCGTTGCGGGGGATGGCTGGCGTTGTTTCATCGGGGTTATCACCCACGCACGCTGCAGTTGCATTGCCCGCACATCCAGCGCCTGCACGATCAGGCGCAGCAGCAGATTGCCGCGAGCGCCAGCGAGGCAGCGTCGCATTCTTGAGCCAGACCGAGTGCCCGCTCACCTGTCGAGCGGGCTACAACGTTCGAATTCAGGCCTTGGCCTTGACGCCCTGGTCGACAGGTTTGGCGACGTTGCCGTCACCGTAGGTCTTCAGGTTCTGCAGGACATAAATCGCTTTCTTGAACTCGGGAATCAGGTTCTTGCCGTAGGCGTTGCCATTGAGACCGTTGCTCTGGATCGCATCGAGCTGGGTGGCGAAATACTCCAGGGCGTTGAATTTGGCATCGATATCTTTGGTCACGCCGAAACGGTCGAACTTGTCACCCGCGTTCTTCAACGTGAAGGAAGTAATCTCGGAGATCAACCCGCGGCTACGCAGCAACTCGCTGAGATTGCCCATTTGTTTGACGGAAACGTTCGCCGGATCGAAACCCTTGATCGCCTTGCGCAAACCCTGCTTGTCCATTTCGGCGGTATTCAGCGCGGTGGGATCGTTACCGACCAGGGTCAGCATCTGCTGCACCTTGACGCTCTGGGACACTTGTTTTTTTGCCCCGGTGTCGCGCACCAGTAGTCCTGCCTTGGCCTGCCAGCCGCCGACAATACCGATCGTCATGAAAAGACTCCCTGTGAAATGACCTGAAATATCCGTGTGAACGGCATTAATGGCCGCGAGTATCGGCGGGCGAACTGACGGCACCAACCTCTTTCTGCACTTTTTTACAATTCTTGTACATTCTCGATACAAGATCTCAACGCCCCGCAAACCCTGATCCAGAGCTGTCATCACAATGAAATGAAACTGGCTTTTGCAGCCAGTCGCAGGCGATGACCAGCACTTGTGTATCGAAGCCGATACCGACCAGTCATCGGCACTCAGCCTTTTCAGTACGCCTGTACCTAAAGCTTCGCGGCGTAACGACGATACGTAGTGGATACCCGCACTGTTTTACCCCTGCCCCCTTATAAGAAACGCTGCTCAAGGACCGGTCTCCATGCCCGCATTCCGTACCATTCAGGCTCGCTATACGCTGTTTCTGGTTCTGTTCATCCTGCTGTTGTCGGTGTTGACCGTGGTCGGCATCAGCCAATTGGTCGCGCCCAAACTGCGCCATACCGAAGAACAAGTCGTCCTCAACCGCATCGCCGAAGTGGCCGAGCAGATTCAGGGCGAGTTGAACAAAGTGCAGGCGCAACAGCGCAGCATCACCCAGACCATTCCGCTGCTCGACAGCGCCGCCATCGACACGGTGCTGCCAGGCCTGGTCGATCAGTACGGCGAGTTGAAGGTATTCGGTGGCGGGATCTGGCCGCTGCCGGGGCAGCGTGAAGCCGGGCGCAACAAATTCAGTACGTTCTGGCACCGTGATGCGTCGGGCAAACTGGCGGTGAACACGTTCTGGAACAGCGACGCGGCGCCCAATTATTACGACCAGAGCTGGCACAAGGGCGGCATGGCCACGCCGCGCGGCCAATGCGCCTGGGCGGCGGCATACAAAGATGACGCCAGCGCCGAGCCGCGCACCAACTGCGCCATGGCCATCCAGAAAAACGGTAATGCCTGGGGCGTGTCGACCATTGACGTCACCCTCGGCTTCTTTAACGATCTGGTGGCGCGCAAGGAAAAAGACCTCAACGCCGAAATGCTCATCGTTGAAGCTGATGGCAAGATCATCAGTAACAGTTCGCGCATCAGTGGCCCGATCGTGCTGAAGAACATCAGCGAACTGGCCGGTACTTCAACCTTCGCCAGTCAGGTCAAAGCCGGGCTGCAGAATCGTGATCAGGCGCAACGCGTCGAGTTCGATAACAACGGCGAAGCCAGCACCTTCTTCATGCGCCCGATTGAAGGCACGCCGTGGTTCCTCGCCACCGCCCTGCCGACAAAAATGCTCACTGCCCAGCGTGATGACGTCCTCAGCACCTTGAGCCTGTTGCAGATTCCGCTGGTGATCCTGCTGGTGCTGTTGCAGGTCTATGCGATTCGCCAGTTGGTGCAGCGCATGAAAGCGTTGAAAGCCAACATCGACTTGCTGTCCAGCGGTGATGCCGACCTGACCCGCCGCATTACCATTCGCGCCGAAGATGAACTCGGCGCCATCGGTCATTCGGTCAACACCTTCATCGCCTACCTGCAGAACATGATCGGCGAAGTCACCCAGGCCACCGGCGCCATGGCATCGAGTCTCGACAACCTGCAACGCACCTCGGCGCACACCGGCCAGATCCTCCTGCGTCACGCCTCGGAAACCGATCAGACCGTCACTGCAATCACCGAGATGAGTTCGACGGCAGAAAGCGTTGCGCAGAATGCCGCCGAAACCGCAGCGTTCACCCAGCGCGCCAACGAAAACGCCGACCGTTCCCGCGTGGTCGTGGGCGAAGCGACCAACAGTGTCGTGGCGCTGATCGATGAAGTGGCCAGTGCCACGCACAAAGTCGAAAACATGCAGCAGGACGCTCAGCGCATCACCGAAATCCTCGGGGTGATCGGTGCGATCGCCGGGCAGACCAATCTGTTGGCGCTCAACGCCGCAATCGAAGCAGCTCGCGCCGGTGAACAGGGCCGTGGGTTTGCCGTGGTCGCCGATGAAGTCCGCGCCCTCGCCGCGCGCACGCAGGCCAGCACCTCGGAAATCAACGAGATGTTGACGCGTCTGACGCAGGGTGTGAGTTCGTCGGTCAGCGCCATGGAAAACACCCAGGCCAGCTGCCAGTCGGCCGCCGACGCCACTGCACGGGTCAACTCGGGTCTGGATGAAATGGCCGGTTCGGTCAGCCACATCAACAGCCTCAGCACCCAGATCGCCACCGCCGCCGAGCAGCAAAGCGCGGTGACCGAAGAGATCAACCGCAGCATGGTGCAGATCCGCCACATGGTTGATGAGCTGGTACAGAGCGGCAAAGCCAGCGAACTGAATACCCATCAGTTGCTTGAAGCGAACAGCCGGGTGAGCGCGATCATGGGGCGTTTCAAGGTCCGCTGATTCATGCAGGAATTCCTGCCAACCATATAACCCCTGTGGGAGCGAGCTTGCTCGCGAAAGCAATCTGCGAGTCGCTGCTTCAGTGTCTGAATGACCGCGTTCGCGAGCAAGCTCGCTCCCACAGGGTTCGACGGCGTTCACACAATTGCGACCTGACAGATTTGTCATCTCGCGCTCAGCAACCTGTCAGCCTTGATCTACGATCATCCTGCGAGTCCGTCTCGCAACAACTGGAAACATTGCGTTGATGCCAGGCGGGAAAAACCGGTCAAAATGCGTTCTTTTTTGATCGTCACCCGAGCCGAGAATCCGTCATGCGAACTCACCTGCGTCTGGTCGCCCTGAGCGCCCTGTTCATCTCCTCCCTGGCCCAGGCCGCCGACCTGATCCCGATCGAAGTGCACCGCGACGCCAATTGCGGCTGCTGCAAGAAATGGATCAGCCACCTCGAAGCCAATGGTTTCAAAGTCGAAGATCACGTCGAAAGCGACATGAGCAGCTTCAAGCAGCAACATGGCGTGCCGCCGCGTCTGGCGTCGTGCCACACCGCGATCATCAACGGTAAGTTCGTCGAAGGCCACGTCCCCGCAGAACAAGTGCTGGCCCTGAGCAAGCGCGATGACCTGCTCGGCGTCGCCGCACCGGGCATGCCGATGGGTTCGCCGGGCATGGAAATGGACGGCATGAGCGATGCTTATCAAGTGATCGGCCTGAAAAAGGACGGCGCTGATGTGGTCGTGGCGGATTACCCGGCACATTGATCATCGCGGCTTACGGTGGGTTGTTTCTCGCCGCATTCGGCGCGGCGACCCTGCTGCCCTTGCAGTCCGAGGCCGTGCTGGTCGGTTTGATCGCCAGCGAGCGTTACTGGCTGTGGGGCCTGCTCGCGGTGGCTACGCTGGGCAACGTACTCGGCTCGCTGGTCAACTGGTGGCTGGGCCGCGGCATCGAGCGCTTTCAGGATCGGCGCTGGTTTCCGGTCAGCCCCGCGCACATGGCCAGGGCGCGCAAACACTATGAGCGTTACGGGCATTGGTCGTTGTTGCTGAGCTGGTTGCCGATCATTGGCGACCCGCTGACGCTGATTGCCGGCGTCATGCGTGAACCAATCGGGCGTTTCCTGTTGATTGTCACACTGGCCAAAGGCGCCCGTTATGGTGTGCTCGCCATGCTGACGCTGGGCTGGCTGGGTTGAACGTTCGGGCGCGGGCATTGCCTGTGTTTAACGTCGGCGTAATCCAGCCGTTCCAGCATCGGCCGATTTCAAACGGAGTTTGACCTTATGTCTTTGATGTTTTCCCGTTGGCTCCCCGGCCTGTTCCTCTGTGCCGCACTGCCCCTGTCGGCACAGGCCGCAACGCCAAGTGAAGCCGCGCCGGAAGGCCCGGCCTATGGCCCGGAGCTGCAAGGCTTCGAATACCCTTACACGCTTAAACACTTTGCCTTTCAGTCTCAGGGCAAATCCCTGCAGATGGGTTACATGGACGTCGCCGCTCACGGCAAGGCCAATGGCCGCACCGTGGTGCTGATGCACGGCAAGAACTTTTGCGCAGCCACCTGGGACAGTTCGATCAAAGCCTTGAGCGAATCCGGATACCGGGTGATCGCGCCGGATCAGATCGGTTTTTGCACTTCGAGCAAACCCGACAACTATCAATACAGCTTCCAGCAATTGGCAACCAACACGCAGCAATTGCTCAAAGCACTGGGCATTCAAAAGGCCACGCTGCTCGGCCACTCCACCGGCGGCATGCTCGCCACCCGTTACGCCTTGCTGTTCCCCGAGCAAGTCGAGCAGTTGGCATTGGTCAACCCGATCGGTCTGGAAGACTGGAAAGCCCTTGGCGTGCCCTATCGCACCGTGGATCAGTGGTATCAGCGCGAACTGAAAGTCAGCGCCCAAGGCATTCGCGACTATGAGCGCACCACTTATTACGACGGCCGCTGGAAACCGGAATTCGACCGTTGGGTGGACATGCTCGCCGGCCTGAGCAAAGGCCCGGGCAAGACGCAAGTGGCGTGGAACTCGGCGCTGATCTACGACATGATTTTCACCCAGCCGGTGTACTACGAGTTCAAGGACCTGAAGATGCCGACCCTGCTGCTGATCGGCACTTCCGACACCACGGCCATCGGCAAGGACCTCGCGCCGCCTGAGGTGAAAGCAAAAATCGGCCACTATGAGGTGCTCGGCAAACAAGTGGCCAAGCTGATCCCGCAGTCGACGCTGGTGGAATTTCCCGGCATGGGCCACGCGCCACAAATGGAAGAACCGGCGCAGTTCCACAAGGCCCTGCTCGATTGGCTGAAGACATCCAATCCCGTTCCTTTATGAGGTAAGGCTGATGACGGTGCAGATTGCAGTGATCGATGACTGGCAGGACGTGGCCCGCGACGTGGTCGACTGGTCAGTCCTCGATAGCGTCGGTGAAGTGACGTTTGAACATGATTACCCGGCCGATAACGCTACGCTCGCCGAGCGTCTGCGCCGCTATCAAGTGATATGCGTGATGCGCGAACGCACGCGTTTCGATGAGGACTTGCTCAAGCGTTTGCCCAATCTCAAGTTGCTGGTCACCGGCGGCATGCGCAACGCGGCGCTGGACATGCCAGCGGCGGCAAAACTGGGCATCAAAGTCTGCGGCACTGACAGTTATAAGCATGCGGCGCCAGAGCTGACCTGGGCGCTGATCATGGCGGCGACACGCAATCTGGTGAATGAAGCCAATGCCCTGCGCGCCGGTAATTGGCAACAAGGGCTGGGCGGCGACCTGCACGGCAAGACCCTCGGCATTCTCGGTCTGGGCAGCATCGGCCAGCGCGTCGCGCAGTTCGGTCAAGTGTTCGGCATGCGGGTGATTGCCTGGAGCGAAAACCTCACGGCCGAACGCGCAGAACAGGCCGGCGTGACGTACGTGAGCAAGCAGCAACTGTTCGAGCAGGCTGACGTACTGTCGGTGCATCTGGTGCTCAGCGAACGCAGTCGCGGGCTGGTCGATGCGCAGGCGCTGGGCTGGATGAAGTCGACGGCGCTGTTGGTCAACACCGCACGCGGGCCGATTGTCGATGAAGCAGCGCTGATCAAAGCGTTGCAGAAACAGCGCATCGCCGGGGCAGCGCTGGATGTGTTCGAACAGGAACCGTTGCCGGCCATGCACCCGTTTCGCACACTCGACAACGTCTTGGCGACGCCGCATGTCGGGTATGTCAGTCGGCAAAACTATGAGCAGTTCTTTTCGCAGATGATCGAGGATGTTCAGGGATGGGCGGCTGGGGATCCGGTTCGCCTGTTGAACTGACCCTTCTCTGCAAATAGAGGGTGAAGTCACTATTGCTATCGCGAGCAGGCTCACTCCTACAGGGGAACGCATTTCAACTGTAGGAGTGAGCCTGCTCGCGATAGCGTCATAACAGTCACCCCATCAACAAACTGCCCGCACCACAACAGTGCAACCGCCCTCCTCGCTAGCACAAAATCGTGACCGCCCAGTCACCGTTTTGGCCCTCCCTCGCAGAAAAAACTGCACTTCGTCGGTGCGTTTCCCCCTCAAAAGTTCGGTTTGCGCGGCGTGCCAACCGATTGTCGAACAATTTACCCATTTGCGCCGCCCCGCTCTAGGATCTGGCCTAGACTGACTTTCGCGGGGTAAAACCGACCGGTCACATTGCCGAAAAAAAGTCGAAACTTTTGTGCGCGGCGACGGGTCATCAGAAAGACAGGGCCAAAGCGACTGGTGCAATCCTTGCAACGGCCCGTTCACCCATTCTGCTTGCGCGTGTTGGGTAGCGTTTGCTCACCGATGCGTGGCGCGTTTGCGCCCGGCCACAGGACTTGGCCATGGACATCGCTTGTTCAAGACAAGAATCAGATCAACGAGACGGGAGATTCATATGATCAGTGCGGCATTGGATATTCAGGGAGAGCGTGCTCAGCAGGCGGTTGGTGAACCGAGCACCGTCAGTGTTCCCGGCAGCCGACAGATCAACGTCCCAGGCACCAAAACGCTGACTCCGGTAGCGAGCCAGAACCCTAACAAGAAAAAAGTATTGTTCGTCACCTCGGAAATCGCCGACCTGGTCAAGACCGGCGGCTTGGGTGACGTCTCCGCTGCTCTGCCCCGGGCCATGGCCCATCTGCACGACGTGCGTGTGTTGATCCCCGGTTACCCGCAGGTGATGCACAGCGAAAACCCGATTCACATCATCGGCGAACTGGGCGGCCATGCCGCGCTCCCACCGTGCAAGATCGGCCGTATGGATATGCCGGACGGTCTGGTCATCTACGTGTTGATCTGCCCTGAACTTTACGAGCGCGAAGGCTCGCCTTACGGCGCCAACAACGGCCGCGACTGGCCGGACAACCACATTCGTTTCGCCCGTTTGGGTCTGGCTGCTGCCGATATCGCCGCTAACCTCGCGCAAATTCACTGGTGCCCGGATCTGGTGCACGCCCATGACTGGCCGGCCGGTCTCGCCCCTGCCTATATGCACTGGCGCGGGCAGCGCACGCCGACACTGTTCACCATTCACAACCTTGCTTATCAAGGCGTGACCAGCCTCGGCTCCTGCCCTGAGCTGGGCATTCCCACCCATGCCCTGCAACAGGAAGGCATGGAGTTCTACGGCAAGATGTCATTCCTCAAGGCCGGCATGGCCTATTCGAGTCACATCACCACGGTCAGCGCCACTTACGCGCAAGAAATCACCACCCCGGATTTCGGCTGCGGCCTCGACGGCTTTCTCGCCGCCAAGACCCAGCAAGGTTTGCTCAGCGGCATTCCCAACGGCATCGACGAGAGCTGGGACGCCGCCACCGATCCGCACCTGTTCGCACCATTCGCCATTGGTGACTGGGAAGGCAAAGCGGTTAACGCCGCGCACGTGCGCGAGCTATTTGAATTGAATGAGTCAGAAGGCCCGCTGTTCGCCGTGGTGTCGCGACTGGTCTATCAAAAAGGTCTGGACCTGACGATCGCAGTGTCCGAGTACATCGTGCAGAACGGCGGCCAGATCGCCATCATCGGTCGCGGCGAACCGGAAGAAGAGCAAGCCATGCGCGAACTGGCGCTGCGCTTTCCCGGGCAGATCGGCGTGCGCATCGGCTTTAACGAAACCGATGCCCGGCGCATGTTCGCCGGCAGCGATTTCCTGCTGATGCCGTCGCGCTACGAGCCTTGCGGCTTGAGCCAGATGTACGCCCAGCGTTTCGGCTCACTGCCGGTGGCACGCAATACCGGCGGGCTGGCCGACACCATTGAAAACGGCGTCACCGGTTTCCTCTTCGACGAATCCACCGCTGAAAGCTATCAGGAAGCCCTGAGCCGCGCATTCAAGGTGTTCGCCTTCCCCGAACTGCTCAATGCCATGCGCTGCCGGGCAATGGCCGCACCGTTCAACTGGTGCAAAGCGGTTGAACCGTATGCCGAACTCTACGAACAACTGGTCGCCAAGGCGCTGGGTAAAGCACACCACAAATAACCAGGGAGGTTCACCACGATGCCGTTACGGTCTACTGAAACCTGGCCCCACGGCGCGATCATGTTGGACGCCGAACACACACAGTTCGCGCTGTGGGCACCGGATGCTTTTTACGTGAGTGTCGAACTTGAAAACGGCCAGTCCCTGCCAATGCTGCCTCAGGCAGACGGCTGGTTCGTGATCAAGACCCGCTGTCCGGCGGGCACTCGCTACCGCTACAACATCGACGGCGAACTGGAAGTGCCCGACCCGGCCTCCAGAGCGCAGGATGGCGACCTCGACCGCCACAGCGTGGTGGTCGATCCGCTGGCCTATCAATGGCGCCATAGCGCCTGGCACGGTCGGCCGTGGAGCGAAGCGGTGATCTACGAGTTGCACGTCGGCGCGCTCGGTGGTTTTGCTGAAGTCGAACAACATCTGGCGCGCCTCGCCGGCCTGGGCATTACCGCCATCGAACTGATGCCGCTGGCGCAGTTCCCCGGTGATCGCAACTGGGGCTACGACGGTGTTTTGCCTTACGCGCCGCAAGCGTCCTACGGCACACCGGAACAACTCAAACACCTGATCGACAGCGCCCACGGCCACGGCTTGGCCGTTATTCTTGATGTGGTCTACAACCACTTCGGCCCCGACGGCAATTATCTGCATCGTTACGCCAAAGGCTTTTTCCGCGAGGACAAACACACGCCGTGGGGCGCAGCGATCGATTTCCGTCGCGACGAAGTGCGCGAGTTTTTCATCGAAAACGCTCTGATGTGGTTGCTCGAATACCGCTTCGACGGCCTGCGTCTGGATGCGGTGCATGCCATCGAGGATCCGGATTTCCTCACGGTAATGGCCCAGCGCATCCGCGCGCAGATCGACCCGAGCCGGCATGTCTGGCTGACCGTGGAAAACGAACTGAACCAGTCGAGCCTGCTCGAATACGACTACGACGCGCAGTGGAACGACGATGGCCATAACGCCCTGCACGTGCTGCTCACCGGCGAGACCGACGCCTATTACGCCGACTACGCCGCACAACCCACCGAACAATTGGCGCGCTGCCTCAGTCAGGGTTTTGTCTTCCAGGGCCACATCACCCGCCATGGCGAACCGCGCGGCGAACCCAGCGAGCACCTGCCCTCCACCGCGTTCGTGCTGTTCCTGCAAAACCACGATCAGATCGGCAACCGCGCGTTCGGCGAACGCCTGCATCATCTGGCCGATCCGCGCGCCGTGCAGGCAGCGACCGTGTTGTTACTGCTATCACCGATGATTCCGCTGATGTTCATGGGCGATGAGTTCGCCGCCGAGCAGCCGTTCCTGTTTTTCACCAGTCACCACGGCGAACTCGCAGAGTTGGTACGCGAAGGCCGGCGCAACGAATTTGCCGCGTTCACGGCCTTCACCGATCCGCACAAGCGCGAGCAGATTCCCGACCCGAATGCCGATAAAACCTTCCACGCCTCGCAACCCAGGCTGATCGGCAATGGCAGCGTCAACCAGCAGGAAACCCTCGCGCTGTATCAGAAGCTGCTGCAATTTCGCCACCAATACATCATTCCCCATCTGTCCGGAACGCAAGCGCTCGGCGCCCATATGCTCGGTTATGGCGCAGTCAGTGCGCGCTGGCGTCTGGGCAATGGCAGTGAGCTGCGAATTGACCTGAACCTCAGCGACACGCCAGTGGTCAACCCTCCACAGACCGAGGCCGTGTGGCTGTTTCAGCAGCCACCCACCGTCGATCTATCGGAATCGGGCGAACTGCCCGCGTATTGCGCGCTTGTCAGCCTCACGGCCGCAACCCCTTTGCAACCTCTGGATGGAGAGCGCCTATGAGCGATGCGCAACTGGAAATTCTTGCAAGCCGCGCCGGCCTTGCCGTCGACTGGATCGACGCCAACGGCCGCCCGCAAAAAGTCGCCCCGGCGGTGCTGCGCAATGTCCTGATCGGCCTCGGCCACCCCGCCAGCACGGCGCAGGAAATCGACGCCAGCCTGCTGGAACTGCAAGCCGTTCAACAAGACCGCCACTTGCCGCCACTGTTGACCGCCGATGTCGGCGTCGGCGTGGATCTGGCGCGGTACTTCGCGCCGGAGACGCCGTGTGAAATCCACCTTGAAGACGGCTCGCGGCTGAACCTCAAACTCGATTCCGAAGCGATACTGCCGGGGCTGATCCCGGTCGGCTATCAACAAGTGCACATCAGCGATCAGTATTTCACCTTGGCCGTGGCCCCGGAGCGTTGCTTCAGCGTCGGCGATGCGGTGGATAATCCGATTCCCCGCGTGTGGGGCCTGAGTGCGCAGCTGTATTCGCTGCGCCGCCCCGGTGACGGCGGTTTCGGCGATACTCAGGCGCTGGAGGACCTAGTCCGCGTGGCCGGTGAGCGCGGCGCCGATGCGGTGGCGATCAGCCCGCTGCACGCCATGTTCAACGCCGATAACGGACGCTACAGCCCGTATTCGCCATCCAGTCGGTTGTTCCTCAATCCGCTATACGCAGCACCCGGGACAATTCTCGGTGAGCGCGCCTTGCGTGATGCGATCGACGCGGCCGGCCTGGCCGAGCAGTTCGCGCAACTGGAAGACCTGACACTGATCGACTGGCCGAGCGCCGCCGACGCCAAGCAGAAACTCTTGCACGCCTTATACGAAGGTTTCATCGCCGGTGAGCATCCGCTGCACCCGGATTTCGCCAGTTTCCGCCACGCCGGTGGCGAAGCACTGGAAAATCACTGCCGTTTCGAAGCGATTCAGGAAATGCGCGCCGCCCGTGGCGAAAACCTCGACTGGCGGCAATGGCCGGAACACTGGCACGACCCACGCGGCGCGGCGCTCGAAGCGTTTGCCGAGGAATACGCCGAACGCATCGGCTACTTCGCCTTCTGCCAATGGTTGATCCACCGTTGCCTGGAGCGTGCGCAAACCGCCGCCCGCAGCGCCGGCATGGGCATTGGCCTGATCGCCGATCTGGCGGTGGGTGCCGATGGCGCTGGCAGTCAGGCCTGGAGTTTTCAGGATGAACTGCTCGCCTCGCTGACCGTGGGTGCGCCGCCGGACATACTCAATCGCTCGGGCCAGGGTTGGGGCATTTCCGCGTTCTCCCCCGAAGGCCTGATCCGCAACGGCTTTCGCGCCTTCATCGACATGCTGCGCGCCAACTTCGCCCACGCCGGCGGCTTGCGCATCGACCATGTCATGGGCCTGCAACGTTTGTGGGTGATCCCCAACGGCGCGGCGCCGGCCGATGGCGCGTATCTGTATTACCCGGTCGATGACTTGCTGCGCTTGCTGACCCTCGAATCCCATCGTCACCAGGCGATCGTCCTCGGCGAAGACCTCGGAACCGTGCCCGATGGCTTGCGTGAAAAGCTTATCGCCCGCTCGATGCTCGGCATGCGCGTGCTGTTGTTCGAGCAGGACAACACTTATTTCAAGCCGATTCTCGACTGGCCGGATAACGCACTGGCGACCACCAGCACCCACGATCTGCCGACGCTCAACGGCTGGTGGCATGGCCGTGATATCGACTGGAACGCACGTCTGGGTTTTGTCGACGCCAACGGTGAAATCGAATGGCGCCACCATCGTCAGCGTGAACGCGAAGGCTTGCGCAGCGCGTTGAGCCAGGACCCGCAAAATTTTCGCGAAGAATCCCACGAGGCCGATCAAGTGGTCGATGCCGCCGTACGCTTCCTCGGCCACACCCGCGCGCCGTTGGTGCTGTTGCCGCTGGAAGATGCGCTAGGCATCAATGAACAGGCAAACTTGCCGGGCACCATCGATACCCACCCAAACTGGTCGCGACGCTTGCCCGGCAACAGTGAGGCGCTGCTCGACGGTGCCGATGCGGCGCGGCGACTGGAACTGCTCGCCTGCGCGCGACTTCAGGCTGCCGAGCGTGACCAATGAATCAAGCGCTTATCCAGCCCCTGCGCGCGACACTGCGCCTGCAATTTCATAAGGGTTTTACCCTCGAACAAGCCGTGCCATTGGTGCCGTACTTCGCCCGGCTCGGCATCAGCCATATTTACGCCTCACCGCTGCTCGCGGCGCGGGCGGGCTCGATGCACGGCTACGACGTGGTCGACCCGACCCAGGTCAACCCGGAGCTAGGCGGTGAACCGGCGCTTCGGCGCTTGGTCAGCACCCTGCGCGAACACAACATGGGGCTGATCCTCGACATCGTCTCCAATCACATGGCCGTCGGTGGCAACGACAACCCGTGGTGGCTCGACCTGCTGGAATGGGGGCGGCTCAGCCCTTACGGCGAATTCTTCGACATTCAGTGGCACTCGCCGGACCCGTTGATGGAAGGCCAGTTGCTGCTGCCGTTTCTTGGCAGCGATTACGGTGTGGCCTTGCAGGAAGGCACGCTGAAGCTGTATTTCAACCAACGAACAGGCAGCTTTTACGTCGAGCACTACGACCATCACTTCCCGATCTGCCCCAGTGACTACGGTGAGATCCTCAAACACCAAGAGACGCTGAAATCCCTCGCTGACCGGTTCAGCACGCTCAGTTATCAGACCGATGCGCATTCGCTGGCGATGCCACTGAAGGAAGAACTGCGCGAACTGGCGAGCGATCCGCAGACGCTTGAAGCGATTCAAAGCAACCTGCAGCATTTCGACTCAACAACCGAAGCAGGCTTCCAGGCGCTGCATCAGTTGCTTGAGCGCCAAAGCTATCGCCTCGCCAGTTGGCGCACCGCAGCGGATGACATCAACTGGCGGCGCTTCTTCGACATCAACGAACTCGGCGGGCTACGCGTCGAGCGCCCGGCGGTGTTCGAAGCCACCCACGGCAAAATCTTCCAGTTGATCGCCGAAGGCTTGGTCGACGGTTTGCGCATCGACCACATCGACGGCCTCGCCGATCCGCGTGGTTACTGCCGCAAACTGCGCCGCCGGGTTGATCTGCTGGCACCGGGCAGGCACTTGCCGATCTACGTCGAGAAGATCCTCGGTGCCGGTGAAACCCCGCGCCGCGACTGGGCGGTGGATGGCACCACCGGTTACGAGTTCATGAATCAACTGTCGCTGCTGCAACACGACCCGGACGGCGAACACGTGCTCGGTGATCTGTGGCAACGGCGCACCGAACGCCCGGCCGCATTCATCGAAGAGGCGCAACTGGCGCGTCAGCAGATCCTCAACGGTTCGCTGGCCAGTGATTGCGAAAGCGTCGCCCAGGCCCTGCTGCAAGTCGCCCGCGATGACCTGATGACCCGCGATCTGACCCTCGGTGCGATCCGCCGGGTGTTGCAGGCGCTGATCGTGCATTTCCCGGTCTATCGCACTTACATCAGTGCGATGGGTCGCTCCGAGCAGGACGAGGTGTTTTTCCAACAAGCCATGGACGGCGCCCGGCGAACGCTGAGCGAAGCCGACTGGCCGGTGCTCGACTGCGTCGCCGCCTGGCTCGGTGGCACGCCGTGGCGACGCAAACCGCGCGGGCGTTCACGCAAAATCCTCAAGCATGCCTGCGTACGTTTTCAGCAACTGACCTCACCGGCAGCGGCCAAAGCCGTGGAAGACACCGCGCTGTATCGCTCGGCGGTGCTGCTGTCGCGCAATGACGTCGGCTACAACACCGAACAGTTCAGCGCCCCGGTCAGCGACTTTCATGCGGTCAATCAGCAACGGCTGAGCGAATTCCCCGACAACCTGCTGGCCACCGCCACCCATGATCACAAACGCGGCGAAGACACCCGCGCGCGTCTCGCTGTGCTCAGCGAGCGTAGCCACTGGTACGCCGAGCAGATCGAATTGTGGCGCGCCCTCGCCCGCCCGGTCCGGGTTGACGAACAAATGCCGTCGACCGGCGATGAGCTGATCCTCTATCAAGCGTTGCTCGGCAGTTGGCCGCTGCAACTGCGCGATGATGATCAGGCGGGTTTCGCCGACTACGCCAAGCGCATCTGGCAATGGCAACAGAAAGCCCTGCGTGAGGCCAAGCTGCAAAGCAGTTGGAGTGCGCCTAACGAAGCCTATGAAAACGCCACGCAGGCATTCACCGAAAAACTCCTCACCGGTGAAGAAGGCGAACTGCTGCGCGCCGCATTGAGCAAGACCGTCAGCAGCATTGCCGCCGCCGGCGCCCTCAATGGCTTGGCGCAAACCTTGCTGCGCATGACCGTGCCGGGAGTACCGGATCTGTATCAGGGCAATGAGTTCTGGGACTTCAGCCTGGTCGATCCGGACAATCGCCGGCCGGTGGATTACGCCGCTCGCGAGCAGGCCTTGCAGGAGCCATTGCCACCTGTGGAGTTGCTGGCGAATTGGCGTGACGGGCGCATCAAGCAAGCCTTGATCGCCGAAGTGCTGAACCTGCGCGTCGAGCATGCCGAACTGTTCCGCCGTGGCAGCTATCAGGCCCTGGAAGTGCTGGGCAGTCAGGCGCATAACGTGCTCGCGTTTGCCCGTGAGCATGAGGGGAAACAGGCCATCGTGATCGTGCCGGTCCGTTGCGCAACCCTGCTGGAAAACAGTGCTGTACCTCAGGTCGATGCGCTGCGCTGGGGCGATACGCGGGTGGTTCTACCGTTCGCCGCCTCTGACACAAACCTGAAGGGACTTTTTTCAAGCAGCGCAGTCACAAAAAACAGGGAGCTGAATATCAGCGACGCGCTGGGGGATGTCCCGGTCAATCTCTTTATCCAACACTTAACACAAGCATGAGTTCAGTTCAGGAGCATTGCGATGAGTACCGACGATAAACGCATTCGCGAATTCGCCTATCAAATCTGGGAATCGGAAGGTCAGCCTGAGGGTCAGGAGGCGCGCCATTGGGAGATGGCACGCAAGCTCGCTGAAGCTGAGGCGCTGGCGCCGAAGAAGCCACCGAAAGCCGCCGGCAGCAAAACTGCGGGCAAAACCGCCGAGGCCAAAGCACCGGCCGCCAAACCGAAACCGGCGGCGAAAGCCAAACCGGCCAGCGCCGCCAAAGTGATTCCCCCGGGCGAAAAAGCCGCTGAGAAAAAGCCCCGGGCGCCGAAGAAGCCTTCGGCAATCTGACGCTAACCGGATTATTGAACTGAATGAATGTGTGGCGGGTTCGCTCGCCACCGAGGACGCGTTCGTCCTCAAGAAACACACCAATTCCCTGTAGGAGTGAGCCTGCTCGCGATAGCGATCTGACATTCAACATCGATGTCGGCTGATAGACCGCTATCGCGAGCAGGCTCACTCCTACAGGGGAATGTGTAAGCCCAGAAATTACCCGTTTTGCAGGAGCAATCATGACCCGTCCAAAGAATGCCGAACCCACTGCGCACGTCGAGCCGTCGAGAATTCGTGAAGGCCTGCCCTTCCCGCTCGGTGCGACCTGGGATGGTCTGGGGGTGAACTTTGCTCTGTTTTCCGCCAACGCCACCAAGGTCGAACTGTGCATCTTCGACGATGCCGGCGAAGTCGAACTCGAACGCATCGAACTGCCGGAATACACCGATGAGATCTACCACGGCTACCTGCCCGATGCGCACCCGGGGCTGATCTACGGCTACCGCGTATACGGCCCGTACGACCCGGCCAACGGTCACCGTTTCAACCACAACAAATTGCTCATCGACCCGTACGCCAAGCAATTGGTGGGCGAACTGAAATGGTCGGAAGCGCTGTTCGGCTACACCATCGGCCACCCCGACGCCGACCTCAGTTTCGATGAGCGCGACAGCGCCCCTTTTGTACCCAAATGCAAGGTCATCGACCCGGCCCACACCTGGGGCAACGACCATCGCGTCAGCGTGCCGTGGGACAAAACCATCATTTACGAAACCCACGTGCGCGGCATCAGCATGCGTCATCCGTCAGTGCCGGAGAACGTACGCGGCACTTTCGCCGGGCTGATGGTTGACGATGTGCTTGAACACATTCGCAAACTCGGCGTATCGACCGTCGAACTGCTGCCAATCCATGCCTTCGTCAACGACCAGCATCTGCTGCACAAAGGCATGACCAACTACTGGGGCTACAACAGCATCGCGTTTTTCGCCCCGGACCCGCGCTATCTGGCCAGCGGCAAGATCGCCGAGTTCAAGGAGATGGTCGCGCACCTGCACGAAGCCAATCTCGAA
>Ga0213823_1000212_pt1 | contig 59568 bp, 53 predicted proteins | sample MC6MC0907MG_FD_179887 | JGI IMG/M metagenome (GOLD analysis project Ga0213823, IMG submission 179887) | Enriched soil aggregate microbial communities from Iowa State University, Ames, United States - MC6-MC0907-MG | ecosystem: Environmental > Terrestrial > Soil > Unclassified | place: USA: Iowa...
TTTTAGCCCCTTTGCTAGCTTCAATTACTGTTTTTTATATTACGCATTTTTTTTATTCCAAGATAAAACAAATAGACAGATAATAGTAGTAAAGGAATAGCGCCAATTTGCTTATTATACAGGAAAATGGCTCCCAATACTAAAGCTAATATAATTATGTAGTGAATAACTGATTTCATCCTCTACCGCGCCTCCCCTTTTTTTTACATTTCTATTATAACGAAAAAAAAAAGAAGTGCCTAATCCTAAGACTAGACACTAGAAACTAGAGTAGCTTGTTGCATAAATTAGAAAAAATGTTAGTAAACTAGATGAATTGTATACCTTCGTTTACATATTACGGCGGTATTGTCCACCTACTTCATATAAAGCTTTGGTAATTTGACCCAAACTAGCCACTTTCACTGTTTCCATTAATTCAGCAAAGATATTTCCATTGTGAACAGCTACTTCTTGTAATCGGGCAATTGCTGCTTCACTCTCATTTTCATTCGTCTTCCAAAATGCTTGTAAATTGTGGATTTGCGTTTCCTTCTCTTCCGTTGATGCACGGGCAATTTCCATATTATCAATGTCAGCATCTGAAGCCGGGTTTGGGTTCAAATAAGTATTAACACCAATAATCGGTAACTCCCCTGAATGTTTTAACATTTCATAGTGCATGGATTCCTCTTGAATTTTCCCTCGTTGATATTGTGTTTCCATGGCCCCTAACACGCCACCACGATCATTGATGCGATCAAATTCCTCGAGGACTGCTTCCTCTACAAGATCTGTCAGTTCTTCCACAATAAATGCACCTTGTAACGGATTTTCGTTTTTCGCTAAGCCATGCTCTTTCGTAATAATCATTTGAATAGCCATTGCACGGCGTACAGATTCCTCCGTAGGCGTAGTAATCGCCTCATCATAGGCATTTGTATGCAAGGAGTTACAATTATCCTGTAGCGCCATCAATGCCTGTAATGTTGTACGAATATCATTAAAATCAATCTCCTGTGCATGTAGACTACGACCTGATGTTTGAATATGATATTTTAGCTTTTGGGCACGTTCATTTGCACCATATTTATCACGCATCACAATCGCCCAAATACGGCGAGCTACTCGCCCGATTACCGTATACTCTGGATCTAGCCCGTTAGAGAAGAAGAACGATAAGTTAGGCGCGAAGTCATTAATATTCATGCCACGGCTTAAATAATACTCTACATACGTAAAACCATTCGCTAATGTGAAGGCTAATTGGGAAATTGGATTTGCTCCAGCCTCCGCAATATGATAGCCAGAAATTGAAACGGAGTAGTAGTTACGCACCTTATGGTCGATAAAGTATTGTTGGATATCCCCCATCATACGTAAGGCAAATTCTGTAGAAAAAATACATGTATTTTGCCCTTGATCTTCTTTCAGAATATCTGCTTGCACGGTTCCACGTACAACCTGTAATGTTTTCTCACGTGTCTCTGTAAATTCTTCAACTGTCAAAGTACGTCCTAACTCATGCTCACGTAATTTTATTTGCTGATCAATCGCTGTATTCATGAACATGGCCAAGATAATAGGTGCTGGGCCATTTATTGTCATAGATACAGACGTGGAAGGTGCACATAAATCAAAGCCTGCATACAGTTTTTTCATATCTTCTAGTGTACAAATAGATACACCCGATTCTCCAACTTTACCATAAATATCCGGTCGGTAATCTGGGTCTTCCCCGTATAATGTTACTGAATCAAACGCAGTGGATAAACGTTTCGCATCATCATCCTTAGATAAGTAGTGGAAGCGTTTATTTGTACGTTCTGGCGTCCCTTCACCAGCAAATTGGCGTTTAGGATCTTCACCTTCCCGTTTGAATTGGAATACACCCGCTGTATACGGGAATTCTCCTGGGACATTTTCTTTATAAACCCAGCGTAAAATTTCACCGTAGTCCTCAAACTTCGGCAATGCAACCTTTGGAATTTTCGTACCAGAAAGACTTGTTGTCTTTAAAATTGTGCGAATCTCTTTATCACGAACTTTTGTCACAAATTCATCACCAGCATACGCTTCTTTTAAAGCTTGCCAATTGTCTAATATACGCTTGGATTCTGCTGTTAATTCGTCTCTAACGCCTTCAGCTAACGAACTGAGCGATGCGACAAGTGCATCATCTGGTGCTTTTTCTTTAACCATAGCGATAGCACCTTCTAATTGGAATAGACGACGAGCAAATGCCACCTGCTGTTCTGCTTTTTTATGATAACCGCGAACTGTATCAGTAAGTTCCCGTAAATAATAACGACGATCATTTGGAATAATTACATCTTGCTTTTGCGTTTTAGCAAATTGCTCATAGCTCGTTTCCCAATTACTACCTGTTTTTTGGTTAATGATTTGAACTAGTGCTGCAAATAATGCATTAGTTCCTTTGTCATTAAATTGACTAGCAATGGTACCATAAACTGGCATATTATCAAGCGAGTCATCCCATAGCTCTCGCGAACGTTGATATTGTTTTTGTACCTGACGTAACGCATCCTCAGAGCCTTTACGCTCAAATTTATTGATAGCTATGACATCTGCAAAATCAATCATGTCAATTTTTTCTAGTTGTGTTGGTGCACCGAATTCACTTGTCATGACATACATCGATAAATCGGTATATTTTGTAATTTCGGCATCGCCCTGACCAATACCACTTGTTTCTACGATAATTAAATCATAGCCTGCTACACGTACTACATCTATTACGTCACCAATTGATGCGGATAATTCCGTGCGAGAACCTCGTGTTGCTAAGCTACGCATATAGACGCGGTTGTTAAAGATGGCATTCATACGAATTCGATCCCCAAGTAATGCCCCACCGGTTTTTTGCTTTGTTGGATCGACGGAAAGAATCGCCACACGTTTATCTGGGAATTCTTTCAAGAAACGACGGATTAGTTCATCGGTTAAAGAAGATTTACCTGCTCCACCTGTTCCGGTAATTCCCATTACAGGCGTACCTTTTGAAAACTTCCGTGCTTCCTCCAGCATTTTTTTCGTTTCTTCATCTTCATTTGACTCGGCAGCTGTTATTAAGTTCGCTAACATTTCAGGATTCGCTGTCGTTAGAGTCTCTAATTTCTCTAAATAGCTACCTGTAGCAGTCGGAAAATCTGTTCCTTTAATTTGCTCATTAATCATTCCCTGAAGCCCTAAAACGCGGCCATCCTCAGGCGAGAAAATTCCTGCAATGCCGTAAGAATGAAGCTCTTTTATTTCACGTGGTAGAATAACTCCACCACCACCACCATAAATTTTTATATGTGGTGCCCCTTTTTCACGCAGTAAATCATACATATATTTAAAGTATTCCATATGCCCACCTTGATAAGAAGAAACAGCAATACCTTGTGCATCCTCTTGTATCGCAGCATTTACGACTTCTTCAACTGAACGGTTATGACCTAAATGAATTACCTCTACACCGCTCGATTGCAAAATGCGTCGCATAATATTGACCGAAGCATCATGTCCATCAAAAAGACTCGATGCTGTCACAAAACGTACGTGATTTTTTGGACGATATACTTCTACCTTTGTCATATGAAATCCCCACTTTCTCCCCTTAATGAATTGAAAAAAGTCGGCAATTGCAATGTCGTTGTATGCAATTACCGACAACCCCTAACGAAATATTAGAACCCCTTTATGCCTGAAATGAACAATGTGATTTGCATGTCAATAAACTCATCAATTGAATGCTGACGATGTAATGCCCATTTGCGGAATGCCCAACTTTGTCCAGAAACAACTAAGTTATTGGCTGCTAAATGGATTTGCTTTTCTGTCATCGTTATTTCACCAGACTGTACACAGCGCTTCAGCAATCTTTCAAACGTAGCAACCATTTCAAACTCTTTACTAAAGACATAGCGTTGTGCTTCTTTTGACAATGATTTTGTTTCTTGATACATGATTGTTAGCTCATCAACCATGCTATCAATTTGAAGGAAATATTCTCGAATCATTTCCTTCAACTCTTCGATTGTTCCTGCTTTAATCTCGTAACTTGAAAGTCGCTCCATTGCATGATGATAGATACTATCACATACGAGGTAAAGAACATCTTCTTTTGTTCGGATGTACTCATATAAGGTACCGATACTAAAACCTGCAGCTTTTGCGATTTCTCTCGTTGTGGCCCGATGGAAGCCTTTTTCTTTGAATAACTTAATAGCTCCCTGAATCATTTGCTCACGACGAATGGCGATTAAATTTTCATCTTTTACAGTTGACTGTACTTGGGGCCTTTTATCTTTTTCTGTCATCAATTATTTAGTTAACATACGCGAGATAACTAGACGTTGAATCTCTTGCGTACCTTCATAAATTTGTGTGATTTTCGCATCACGCATAAAGCGTTCTACTGGATAATCTTTCGTATAACCATAACCACCAAATACTTGAACCGCCTCAGTCGTTACACTCATCGCAGTATCGCCTGCCATTAATTTCGCCATTGCAGATGCCTTACCATATGGTAGGTTATTAGACTCTAACCATGCAGCTTGGTATGTAAGAAGTCGAGATGCCTCAATTTGAGTTGCCATATCCGCTAATTTAAAGGATACACCTTGATTTGCAGTGATTGGTTTACCAAATTGTACACGTTCTTTCGCATAGTCAACTGCTGCATCAAGTGCTCCTTGTGCAATTCCTACAGCTTGAGCCGCAATGCCATTACGCCCACCATCTAGTGTCGTCATCGCAATCTTAAAGCCTTCCCCTTCAGCTCCTAGCAGGTTTTCTTTCGGAACACGACAGTTTTCGAAAATAATTTCTGTAGTAGGTGATGAACGAATTCCTAATTTTTTCTCTTTCTTACCCACAGAAAAACCTTCAAATCCAGCTTCCACGATAAATGCTGACGTACCGTTTTTTGCTTCAGGATCAGTTACTGCAAATACAATATATGTATCTGCTACTCCACCATTTGTAATAAAGATTTTTGAGCCATTTAAAATATAATCATCGCCATCACGTTTTGCGTAAGTTTTCATGCCACCCGCATCTGAACCTGATCCTGGTTCTGTTAAACCGTAAGCACCAATATGCTTTCCTTCAGCCATTGGACGAAGGTACTTTTGTTTCTGTTCTTCTGAACCGAACTTATAAAGCGGCCAGCCTGCTAGTGATGTGTGCGCAGATAACGTTACCCCTGTTGATGCACATACACGTGATAATTCCTCAACAGCAATGACATATGCAAGATAATCAAATCCAGCACCACCATATTCCTCTGGCCATGGAATACCTGTTAATCCAAGCTCCGCCATTTTATCGAAAATCCCACGGTCAAATTCTTCATTTTCGTCACGTTCTGCCGCTGTTGGAGCCACTTCATTAATAGCGAAATCTCGAATCATTTCACGTAATTGTTCATGCTCTTCTGTTAACTGAAAGTTCATTGTCCATTTCCCCTTTTTATTAGACTCTGTTCTGTGTAATTGTAGGTTAATTTGAGTGGTTTTAGCGCTTTGTAAAGTGGTTCTCACACTTTAATGGACGATTTCCACCCTCTTTAGAGCAGTTTACTCGCTTTATGTAGTAACCTACAAATTTAAGCCATCCCCATAGCTACATACAATAACCTTACACGAGGTTTTATTTCAGTAAATGTTTACTAATAACTAGTCTTTGAATTTCACTTGTTCCTTCATATATTTCTGTTACCTTGGCATCGCGGAAATACCGCTCTACTGGGTAATCTTCTGTATAGCCATAGCCACCAAACACTTGAACGGCTTCTATTGCTGTTTGTACAGCTGTTCGTGATGCAAATAGCTTCGCCATTGAAGCTTCTGCGCCGCATGGTAAACCTTTCGCACGTAGATCTGCTGCATGGTAGACTAGCAGTTTTGACGATTCCACTGCTGTTGCCATGTCAGCTAGCTTAAAACCAACTCCTTGTTGTGTAACAATCGATTTGCCGAATTGAATACGTTCTTTAGCATATGAAGTAGCTGCCTCAAGGGCTGCTTCAGCAATTCCTAAAGCCTGTGCCGCAATACCAATGCGTCCAACATCTAAGTTGGCCATCGCTATTTTGAAGCCTTCCCCTTCTTCCCCTAAAAGGTTGCTGGCTGGAATTCGACAATTATCGAATGTTAGTTGAACAGTACGTGAACCATGTAAGCCCATTTTATGTTCGTCTTTTCCAATGATTAAACCAGGCGTTCCCTTTTCAACGATAAAAGCAGAAATACCTCGTGTTTTTTCAGCTGTATTCGTTGATGCGAATACAATATATACATCAGCCTCTCCACCATTTGTAATAAATACTTTGGAGCCATTGATGACATATTCTTCACCATCTCGCACCGCTTTTGATTGAAGCGATCCTGCATCTGAACCGGCACCAGGTTCTGTTAAACAAAAGGCCCCTAAATATTCACCCGCTGCAAGTTTAGGCACATAACGTTTCTTTTGTTCTTCATTCCCAAAGTAAATGATTGGATTTGTTCCAACCGAAGTGTGCACTGATAAAATAACACCCATTACAGCACTTACTTTCGATAATTCATTAATCGCAATAATATACGATGTAAAATCCATGCCAGAGCCACCAAGCTCTTCAGGTGTTGTGATACCCATTAAGCCAAGTTCACCCATTTGCTGAAGTAGCTCACGTGGGAACTCCCCTGCTTCCATTCGCTCTACCCATGGTTGAATTTTTTCCTGGGCAAAATTACGAACCATATCGCGCATCATAATTTGTTCATCTGTAAACTGTAAATGCATCTATTATGTCACCCCTCTAAGTTGTCCTTTTGCATCTCGATAACCCCATCCCCATAGGATTACTCGTAAACGTAAAAACCTCTTCCTGATTTTTTCCCTAGCCAACCAGCTGCTACATATTTACGAAGCAGTGGACAAGGTCGATATTTACTATCTCCTAAACCTTCATGTAAAATCTCCATAATAGAGAGACAAGTATCTAAGCCAATAAAGTCCGCCAATGTTAACGGCCCCATCGGATGGTTCATACCAAGCTTCATGACATCGTCAATCGCTTCTTTCGACGCTACTCCTTCGTATAAAGCATAAATTGCTTCATTGATCATAGGCAGTAAAATTCGGTTTGAAATAAATCCTGGGAAGTCATTAACCTCAACTGGTGTTTTCGATAATTTGACAGTCATCTCTTCTACCGCTTTGTACACTTCATCCGTTGTTGCTAAACCTCGAATAATTTCTACAAGCTTCATGACAGGCACCGGATTCATAAAATGCATGCCAATGACTTGCTCTGGTCGATTTGTTACAGCAGCAATTTCTGTAATAGGCAGTGAAGATGTATTTGTAGCTAAAATTGCATGTGCCTGTGCAATAGTATCGAGTTGTTTAAAAATGGTTTGCTTCACTTCCATATTTTCTACAGCTGCTTCAATGATAATATCTACATCACTAGCATCTTGTAAATCTAGCGACATAGTGATGCGGCCTAAAATTGCAGTTTTTTCATCTTCTGTTTTACGACCCTTTTCAACATCACGTGATAAGTTATTCGTAATACCCCCTATTCCACGTTCGTAAAACTCTTGTTTAATGTCATTCAATTTCACTTCTAAGCCTGCTTGTGCGCAAACCTGCGCAATGCCAGAGCCCATTTGCCCTGCGCCAATGACCATTACCTTTTGAATTCCCATCAGTTCAGTCCCCCTGTTTTCGGTACTTCAATCATAATTGCATCGCCTTGCCCACCACCTGAACAAATAGCTGCAATGCCGATGCCACCGCCTCTACGCTTTAGTTCGTGTGCAAGCGTTAAAATAATACGTGCACCAGAGGCACCAATTGGATGTCCTAGAGCAACTGCACCGCCATTAACATTAATCTTTTCTGCATCTAGATCTGCTAATTGCTTACTCACTAAAGCGACTGCAGCAAAGGCTTCATTAATTTCAATCAAATCAATATCTACTAATGATTTGTTAGTCTTTTTCAATAGCTTATTAATGACTAGACCTGGCGTTTGCGGGAAATTTTCTGGCTCAATCGCAAGCTCTTCATGGCCTATAATAATTGCCAATGGCTCTCTACCCTCACGTGTCGCGCGTTCCTCGTTCATTATTACGAGTGCACATGCACCGTCGTTTACACCAGGTGCATTACCTGCTGTAATGGTACCGTCCTTATCAAAGGCTGGTTTAAGGTTTGCCAGTACTTCTAAAGATGTACCTGCTCTTGGCGCTTCATCTGTATCGACAACAAGTGGCTCACCTTTTCGTTGTGGAATCTCCACAGGAACGATTTCTTCTGCAAAATATCCATTGTCAATCGCTGCTAGTGCTCGTTCATGGCTACGAACTGACCAAGCGTCCTGCTCCTCACGACTTAGTGAGAATTCTTTAGCTGTTAAATTACCATAGGTACCCATATGTGGTTTTGCTGGATTAAAGGCACATGTTAATCCATCATAAAGCATGCCATCAACCATTGTTGAATCACCCATTCGTAAGCCTGTTCGACCATTTAACAGATAATATGGTGCATTGGACATGGACTCCATTCCACCAGCAACAATAACTTCTTCGTCCCCTAACCGAATCAGTTGATCTGCCAATGTCACTGCACGCATCCCTGACGCACAAACTTTATTGATTGTTTCTGTTTTTACCCCTATTGGCAAATCAGCTTTTATTGCAGCCTGTCGAGAAGGAATTTGCCCCTGTCCCCCTTGTAAAACCGAGCCTAAAATTACCTCATTGACATCATCAAAGCCAATATTGGCTTTCTCTAATGCACCCTTAATAGCAATGGCACCTAAATCACTTGCATGTAATGCTGATAATGAACCACCAAATTTACCAAATGCCGTTCTTGCTCCTGCTAAAATTACAGCTCTATTCAAGTAAAACACCCCTTTTGTTTTACGTTCTCGATGAAGTAGTAGAGCATTTTATTGACTGAACGCTCGCTCGACTTCTATCGATGAAAAATGGGAGTTTTCATTTCAACTCCCATTTCCATTTAATCTTATTCTACAAAACAATTTTTTATTGTGCAATTTATATTTTTCAGATAACTAAAATATTTCTACAATAATAATCATTTTTCTGCGCTTATTTCAGTATTCTCGTTTTGATTCATATTTTCTACTGACACGACTACTTCTTCAAGTGTTTCTTCTACTGCTTCTTCAGAAGAGTTGTCACCCGCTTTTATTTTTTCCCCAAACACTGAACGCTCTAATAACTCTGCAACATCGAATGTTCCAATGGAATCTTCTACTTCTTTTGCCTTTGTACCATCCTCCAGCATTGTTAAGCAGTATGGACAACCAGATGAAATAACTGAAGCATTGGTTGCTAATGCCTGTTCTGTCCGAGCTACGTTAATGCGATTGCCGACATGCTCTTCCATCCACATGAGACCGCCACCTGCACCACAGCACATTGCTGATTCGCGATTACGTTCCATTTCGACTAACTTCACGCCAGGAATACCACGTAGAATTTCTCGCGGCGCATCATAGACATCATTGTAACGACCTAAGTAACATGAATCATGGAAAACAATTGTTTCATGAACCTCGTAATTTAATGCTAGACGGTTCTCTTCAATTAACTGATTTAATAATTCAGTATGATGATATACTTCGCCTTTCCAACCAAAATCTTGGTATTCATTTTTAAAGATATTGTATGCATGAGGATCAATTGTAACAATTTTTTTCACATCATTTTTAACAAACTCATCAATATTTGCCGTAGCTAGTTCTTGGAACAAGAATTCATTTCCTAAACGACGAGGTGTGTCCCCAGAGTTCTTCTCTTTATTTCCTAAGATTGCAAACTTTACACCAGCTTCGTTTAATAGACGACAGAATGCTAAAGCAATTTTTTGAGAGCGGTTATCAAATGCGCCCATTGAACCAACCCAGAATAGATATTCCATTTCCTCGCCAGACTTTTTCAACTCTTTTACGGTAGGAATTTGGATCGTTGGATCTAGATCACGCCAATTTTCTTTTTCTTTACGATTTAAGCCCCAAGGATTTCCTTGTCTCTCGATATTCGTCATAGCACGTTGCGCATCAGGATTTACTTTCCCCTCTGTCATTGTTAAATAACGACGTAGGTCAATTATTTTATCAACATGCTCGTTCATTACAGGGCATTGATCCTCACAGTTACGACAAGTCGTACATGCCCAAATCTCTTCCTCCGTAATCACATCACCGATTAAAGATGGACTGTAGATATCTTCAATCACAGCCCCTTCAGCACCAGCTGCCATAGCAAGCTTATTACCCTTTGTATTAGCAAAGAATTGATAAGGCACCCAAGGCTTTTGCTTTGTTTCAACAGCACCTGTAAATGTTAAATGATCTCGTAATTTCACGATTAAATCCATAGGAGACAGCATTTTTCCTGTCCCTGTTGCTGGACACATATTTGTACAGCGTCCACATTCTACACAAGAATACAGATCAAGCATTTGCTTTTGTGTGAAGTCCTGTATGCGTCCCACCCCAATAGAAGGCATATCCTCTTCACTTTCCGCATTTTCTCCGGCCTCTTCTAAAGCTTCAAAATCAATTGGTGTCAATGTCCCTGTACGGTCTAAGCGATTCATGTAAACATTAATCGGACTTACAATTAAATGGAAATGTTTGGATTGTGGTACATACACAAGGAATGTTAAAAGAATTAATAAATGGGCCCACCACATGACATAAAATACACCAGCAGCTACCGATGCAGGTAAGAAGCCAAGAATAGCAGCAATACTTGAAGCAACTGGCTCCGTATATGTTAATCCCTCACCATGCCAAATTAAACCCATACCATTAGCGATTAACGTCGATACCATTAAGCCACCAATGAAAATTAATACAAGACCGTTTTTCCACCCACGTTTTAAACGTACTAGCTTTTCAACATAGCGTCGGTAAAAGGCCCACACAACCGCTATCAAAATCATTAAAACTACAAGTTCCTGGAAGAATGTAAAGACACCATAGAAAATACCTAGTGGTAGATGTGAACCTGGCGCTAATCCTTTCCAAATTAAATCAATGGCCCCTAGCTGCACCATTAAAAATCCATAGAAAAACATAACGTGAATTAAACCACTCTTTGGATCTTTTAATAGCTTATTTTGACCAAATACATTGACCATAATATAGCGAAGTCGTTCTTTAACACTTTCATCAAACTCAACCTTTTTCCCCAACTGCACATACTTATAGCGTGTTTTCAACAGATAGAAGAACAATCCTACTGCATAAAGTACAACCACGACTGTTAAGACAATGTTAGCAATTAATAATGGACTCATGGTTGGTCCCCCCTTTAGTTTGTCGTAATTTTCTCTCTTTGTGGTAAATTTGCTAGCTCATACAAAAATGTGCGTCACTTTATCATTATATTCCTATTCTAATAAATGAGTGAGCATTCAGTCAACATAAAACGGAAATATTTCTGATAATTTTATATTCTTACATTTTACAAGAAAAAAAGCCACCCTGAATTTTTTCAAAGTAGCATTTTTTACTTTCCATAGAAAACTAAATTTTTATTTTTTAAAGACATTACCACTACGAATATATTCAACATCTGCTACATTTAATCGAGCATTCACAACGCGTGCAGCTGCAAATAAATAATCTGATAATCGATTTAAATATTTTTGTACAACCTTTGGCACATCTTCAACCTCTTTCATAAGTGTCACCATTTCACGTTCTGCTCGACGTGCAACAGTGCGAGCAATGTGTAAAGTGGCGGCTGCTGGTGCTCCTCCTGGCAAAATAAAACGTTGTAATGGTGGCGCTTCATCCGACAGTGCATCAATACGAGCTTCCAGCACCTCAATCGGTTGTTCTGTTAGCTTATAATGCCGTTCTTTCATCACGTTTGCAAGATCACCGCCGGCATCGAACAGCTCATGTTGAATCGTTTCTAGATCCGTTAAAATATCCTTGAAAAGCGCTTGATCTAATTCACTTACAGCTTTCCCAATAAAAGAATTTAATTCATCAATAGCCCCATATGTCTCAACACGTAAACTATCTTTATCAACGCGTCCTCCTATAAGACTCGTTTTACCCGTATCCCCTGTTTTTGTATAAAGCTTCATCTCTCTCATCTCCTAAAATTGATTTTTATAATTCCTAATAGCTTGAACCGTAGTTTCAAAAACACCCTTCGCAATCATTTTACCAACTTCCGTAATGGGACCACCATACAACATTTCTTTCCCCTTTTGAGTTGCTGCAATTAAAAGACTATCTGTAGCAGTACCTGTAGCAATAGTTCCACTTCGCTCATCACGGATATTTTCTGATTGTAAAGCTTTCGTTTTTGCCTCTGTAGCTGTCATCATGGCCTGAAAAAATGCTTCATCCGATAAACAGCCATTGATAATTACCCACGTATTAATAGTACCAATATATGGTTCATCTTGCCTTTCGTGCACACGTGATACATCGACCGCATTGCCCACTCCAGCTGTAACAGCTACTATCACACTGCCAAAAGGTGCATAAAATTCATTGATTGCTACAAGAGCTGTTGGCACTGCTGTCAACATGACAACAGTATTCGTAGGCGAAAAATCCCCTCTTTGCAAAAACTCATTGACTTCTCTCTTGACATCACTGATCACATAATCACCAGGCACAGAGCGATTTAATAAACAATTATGCCATCCAATACCAGGGTTATGGACAGCAGAGGATACCGTTTTTAAAGGAATCTCTGATTGAAGTTGAATAAAGTGTTCCGTTATCATGAAATGTTCTTTTTTTATGACAGCTCGCTGCTGATAGTCGATTGCTGCAGGCATCATCGTAATTTGTGGTTTAGGAATTTCTGGATGAGCATATGTAGCCACTCGAGCTTGATAAATTTCTTCAATTTGAGAAGCAATTAATACCTCATGAGGTGCCCCAAAAGCTCTCATTTGTCCGCTTTCCATGAGTAATAATTCATCACAATAGAGAGAAGCTAAATTCATATCATGTAATACCATCACCACTGTTAAACCACACTCCACTGCTTCCTTCCGTACCATATCTAAAATTTGACGTTGATGGGCAATGTCTAAATGATTTGTTGGCTCATCTAGCAATAAAACTTCTGCAGTTTGAGCAAGTGCCTGTGCTACAAAAACTCTTTGCTGTTCGCCACCCGATAAAAATTCCATTGGCGTATGCTCATAACGTTTTACGCCTGTTTGTAACATTGCGTGTTGGACTGCCTGTTCATCACGCTCAGACCAGCTTGAAAAAAAACCTGTTTGATGCGGATAACGACCAAGTGAAACAGCTTCCCTTACAGTATTTGAGAAAGCATTCGCATGAAGCTGTGGTAAAACAGCCATCTTTTTTGCCAAAGCACGAGCATTGTAGGAAAGGATATTTTGTCCATCAATTGCAATCGTGCCAGTAGTTGCTGGTAGGATCCCACTCATTACCTTGAGTAATGTAGATTTCCCGCTGCCATTAGGCCCTAAAATACCAAGTATCTTTCCTTTTTTAACAGTAAAACTTATATCCTTGACAATCGGTACGTCTTCATAACCACCTGATAGATGTTCAACAACAATCACGCCCGTACCCCCTTGCCTCTACGTTGCTTATAAAAAATATAGGAAAAAACAGGCGCGCCTATAAATGCAGTAATTACACCAATCGGCAGTTCCCTTGGCAAGATGATTGTTCTTGCTACTAAATCACAAATTATAAGTAATGTTGCGCCATTCAAAAAAGATAATGGCAGTAAATGGCGGTGATCAGAACCCCAAATCATTCTTGTCATATGTGGTACAACCAACCCTACAAAGCCAATTGTACCTGAAACAGCTACAGCTGCCCCCGTTAGCATAGATCCACCTGCTAAAATCAAATACTTACTGCGCTTGACATTGACACCTAAATGCTTCGCCCTTTCTTCCCCATATAACAAAACATTGAGCTCTCGTCTCTGTGTCCATATCATAAGCGAGCCAACAATGACAAATGGGATAATCATTTGGACATAAGGCCAACCACGCATAGACACCGAACCGAGTAGCCAGCCAATTACTTGGCGTAGCTCCTCACCGGATAAGGCAATCATTAAAGAAATTAGCGAACCTAAAAATGAACTAAAAATAACGCCAGTCAAAATGAGTGTTTCCATTTTTAAAGACCGGTCTACTATCCTAGCAAAGCTCATGACAACAACCATCGTGATGATTGCGCCTACCATGCTAAAAGTTGGTAAGGCATACAAACCTACAACAGGTATAGAGATATTAAAAAATATTGTCATGACTGCACCTACAGAAGCACCCGATGAAACACCTAGCGTATATGGATCTGCTAGTGGATTTTTTAATAGACCTTGGAAAGCTGCTCCCGCAATAGCCAGAGATGCACCTACTAGCCCCGCTAAGAGCACACGGGGCAAGCGAATTTTCCAAAAGATATTGGCGGCTGTTTCATCAACTGCCTGATTCCACAATACTTCTAATGGAATATGAACTGAGCCTATAGCTACGCCACACCAGATGCTAATGATAAGAAGCGCACATGTTAATACATAGGCTGTTACTACTTTTTTCACTTAAATACCTCTGGGTAGATGGCTTTTGCTAATTCCTCAAGACCATCCGCTAAACGTGGTCCCTGACGGCTTGTTGTGCTTTCATCTACTTGCACAATGGCATTATTTTTCACTGCATTCATTGTGTCGAAACCAGCACGCTTTGGTATTTTTGTTAAAATATCAGGTACATAATTATATGTCACCACGATGACATCTGGATTTTTTGTGATAATTTGTTCTGCACCAATTTCATACCAATTATCACCGTCTGCTGCTACATTTTTTGCATGGATCATCTCCAGCATTGCGTTCATAAATGTGCCTTGACCAGCTGTATAGATATTAGGTTCATCAGAGGCTTCTACAAAAACGTTCTTAGGTTCTACGTCTTTCACTTTCCCCTGAACCTCTTCCACTTTCGCCTTCATGTCAGCAATAATTTTTTCAGCTTCTGGTAATTTCCCTGTGGCACGCCCAAGCTGTTCAATCGTTGTATAAATTTCATTAAAATCTTGGGCATTTTTTACAACAAATACTTTCACGCCCGCCGATTCTAGCTGTGCTATGGCTGATTCCGAAAGAGACATGCTTGATTCATGTGCAAAAACGATATCTGGCTTTAAGGCAATAATTTGTTCAATATTGTACTCCATGCCACCAACCTTATCCTTTTCAGCTACCTCTTGTGGATAATCGTCGTTGTCTGTAACCCCTACTATTTCATCCTTTAAACCTAGGCCAAACAATATTTCTGTGTTACTTGGAATAAGTGACACTATTTTCTCAGGAGGAGCCTCTAGTGTAATATCCTTCCCAATAGCATCAGTTATAGTCATTGGGAATGTTGCTTCTTCTGCCTTAGATGTTTCTTGTTGTGTTTGCTCCTCTGTAGTTGTGGAATTGTCTTTTTGTGCCTCTTGTCCACAAGCTGCTAGCAACCCTATCGTTAAAAATGCTGATACCCCTATTTTCCAAAATTTCTTCATGTGAATCCTCCTTCGTTGATTTGTGCGTTCATGTGTTAGAAGTATTCTTCCATAAAAATAAGACCCCTCATCTTCGAATGATGAGGGGTCAAAATCGCACCAAAAAAACTGATACAAAATCCACCATCCTATCCTCGTAGGCTGTCATGTCTATGCTATAAAGGCAGGTCTCCTGGCTTGTGCTCATTACGTTTTTTCAGACCTTCCCGAAATCTTCAGTGGCATTATTTGAAAAAACTCACACATACAGTGGCGGGACCGCATCGGAATTACACCGATTTCCCTTTTCACTTTACGTAAGTAAAGAACCTTTATAATATTCAGTTGATTTTATTATACATGAAAACAAAAGAAGTCGCCTCCATTCAAGACGACTCCTAAGGTTGTTATACAATTTCGGAATAATACTGTACAGTTTTCATTGGAGCACCCATCGATCGCAATGACCATGTTTGCTCTAAATAAACATCCGCTAGTTTTTCATATTTCCCACCAAATCTTTGTGCCCATTCAACGGCTATAACACTTTCATATAGTTGAGCCATTTTTTTCGCAACATCTTTTGCTTCAAACGTTTTTGTTGCTTCATCTAAAGCACTAAAAGTTTGTAATGATGCCGCTAGTTTAGTTAATTGATCTTGAACGATTCGCACGAATGGATTGTCTGTTAAACTTTCTAACCGATCCTTCATCTCTTGAACAAACAACTCATGCGCACGGAATTTATCAACTAAGCGAATAAGCTCCAAGGCTAGTATATTAGCCGTGCCCTCCCATACCGTCAATACTTGTGCATCTCTCAGTAAGCGCGGTGTCACAAAGTCTTCAATATAACCATTACCGCCATGCAACTCTATTGCTTCACTTGCATAATGGACCGCCTGCTCCGCCGTTTCTTTTTTCATAATCGCAATATACAAACGATTCATTATAATATCTTGTTGTGTCCCCTGACCACTCGTCACTTTATCGTATAATTGAATAAGATCAAAAATTGTGGCTACTTCTACATGTAGCTTAGCTGCAAATTTACCTAATGTATCCTGGATCATTGGGAATTGAGTTAAAGGTTTACCAAAGGCATAGCGATTTGACACATAATGCTTCGCCTCTAAGAAGCCACGGCGCATAATACCAATGGATGCCACTGCATTACAAATTCTTGATAAATTAAGCGCCTCCAGCATATAATAGATTCCTTTATTTTGTTCACCAACCACATAAGCTAGTGCCCCATTAAACTCTACCTCACCAGATGGAACTGCTTTCACACCTAATTTATCTTTTAGTCGTCGAATCCGAAGATGATTAGCCGATCCATCTTCATTACGCCATGGAACTGCAAATAAAGTTAATCCTTTAGAGCCTACTTGTGCACCCTCTATTCGTGCCAATACCATTGCAACCCCACACATCCCTGCATTGGAGGCGAAATACTTTTCACCATAGAGGCGGTATTCATTCCCCACCAGTTTTGCTTCTACTATATTCGCACCAACATCTGAGCCTCCTTGTCGTTCCGTTAAAAATGTCGCTCCCTCATATAGCTCCATATCGCCTGTTGCACAAACATGCGGTAAGAAGCGCTGCTTAACTTCTTCCTCTGCATAATGGTCTAATAAATAGGCAGTGGCCATCGTTAACGTCACAGGGCAATAAAAACCGGGCTCCGCATGTGACAGTAAATAACCTTGCGCAAAACTATAGACATAATTCCCTTTGTGACCTAGTTGAGGAATATCCTTATGCACATAACCAACAATGCCTGTATTATAGGTCTCCTCGATTGTTTTTTTGTAGCCATCATTGACCCACACCTCTGAGACCTCTTCGCCATAAGCATTATATCTTTGAAGGCGGGGCTCCCCTTGTCGATCGGTATGTTTCGCCCTCACGTCTATAGCACCAGCACATAGCTCACCAAAGTCCGTCAATTCTCGATGCGCATAAGATGAAAACTCTTTATCCAACATCATTTCCAACACTTTTTGAAGCGTTTCATCATCTGTAAAGAAATTGGTTGTGCGTGATACTTCTTGTTGTAAAACCTTCATGCTATCTCACCTCTTGTCCCTTCAAGGATTGTTTTAAAATTTTGCCTGACGCATTACGTGGTAGCGCTTCCATTTTTTCGAAAATACGCGGTATTTTATACTTAGCAAGCTGCCCCTCTAAATAATCTTTTAGAGCATCTTCATCAATATCCTGTTTAGCAGAATAAATAGCCTTCACTGTCTCTCCCCACTGTGGATGTGGAACACCAATCACTGCCACTTCAAATATCCCCTCAAAGCTTAAAATGCAATCTTCAATTTCTTTTGGATAAATATTGACACCACCCGAAATAATCACATCTTTTTTTCGATCAACAATCCAAATAAAGCCGTCTTCATCCTTTCGAGCTAGATCTCCTGTTTTTAACCAGCCGTCTATAAAGGCCGCATTAGTTGCCACTTCATCCCTGTAGTACCCCAGCATATTGCCCTCTCCTAATAAAACGATTTCCCCCACTTCTCCTGCTAGTACATCTTCGCCATTGTCGTTAACAATACGTATCTCTGTACCTAAAGGCGCACGCTGACCAATACTCCCGGCCTTTGCTTCATGCTCCTTGCCAAATAGCAATGATCCACTTGGCCCCGCCTCTGTTAATCCATAAACACATGTTAAATTATTTGTGCGGAATGCCTGTTGAATGAAACGAACTTCGCTTTCGGATAAAGGTGCTCCACCGTATACCCACCACTTCATGGAGGACAAATCGGCTGATTGCAATCTTGGCATCTGTGCTGTTAATAAATATGCAACAGGTGCTCCAAAGAAATGGGTCGTTATTTCCTGTTCAATGGAATCAATAAATAAGTCTGGTGTAAAAGTTGGTGTTAACACAATCGTAGAGCCTACAAGTACACCTGCCATTAAAAATAAATGCAATGGGGCCGAATGGGTTAATGGCATCATCAGCAAGATACGGCTTTCAGGCTTGACTTCCATTTCAACTGCAATCATTTGTGCCACCGTTATAATATTGCGATAGCTAAACAACACGCCCTTTGGTTTCCCAGTCGTCCCTGATGTGTACAAAATAGTCGAAGCATCATCCTCATGCAACTGGCAATCAATCATTTGTGCACTGGCATTTTGAATCATTGTTTCATAATGAAGCCAGCCTGTTATTTGTTGTCCTGTTTTAATTTTTAACGGGATTACTATATGCTCGACTGTTGCAAAAATGGCTTCATGAACAATAATCGCCTTCGCTTCAGCATGTTGCGCCACATATTCTACTTCCTGTAATGTAAATTTAGCATTGACTGGAACGACAATAGCGCCAATACGCTGAATAGCAAAATAGCTAACAACAAACTCCACAACGTTAGGCATAAAAATCAGAACCTTATCTCCCTGCCTTACCCCCTGCTCTAGCAAAGCATGACTAAAACGGGACACTTGCTCATCTAAATCATGATAGGTTATTCTTCTGCCATGACAAATAACGGCTTCTTTTTTCGGATACTTACGGGCATTACGTGCTAATAAATTGGAACTATTCATCGTGCATCTCTCCCTTTAAAGTCGTTAATTTTTCATTAAACATGCCATGCATTTGTTGTAATTCATTTCTCATTTGCGTAAGCTCAGCTATTTTACTATCAATCTCTTGAATTTTTTGCTCCCCGTATTCAACTGTTCGCTCCAACTGTTGAATCCCTGAGCGATCAAAATCAAAAAGTAAAATCATTTCCTTGATTTCTTCCAGTGAAAAGCCGTAACGTTTCCCCCTGAAAATAAGCTTGAGCTTCGCTAATTCTTTTTTCGAAAAGGTTCGTTGATTGGTAGAAGAACGTTGGGGACAAAGAAGTCCAAGCTCCTCATAATAACGAATTGTGCGTGTAGACACATCAAACTCCTTAGCCACCTCCTGAATCGTCTTCAAAACCGTCTCCCCCTCCCTAATTGGCAACAGTATACCATTGACGTTAACGTAAACTTCAACAAAATTTTCTAAATTAACAGAAAAATTAGGTTTGAAAAAGAAAATCTCAGTACCTATCCGTTGCCTTCATACTTCTAACCGTCACTTTTAAAATTTCATCGTTCATTTTCCGCTCTATCCATTTAAAAAGCCCCTAACACATTTCATGTTAGGGGCTAAAATTAATTATTACATTTTTTCTGGTGCTGATACGCCGATTAAGCGTAGCGCATTGGCAATTGTTGTACGAACAGCAGTAATTAATGCTAAGCGAGCTTCTGTTAACTCTTTGTTTGAAGCATCTAATACTTTTTCTGCATTATAGAAACTATGGAAAGTAGCTGCTGTTTCTTGAATATAATTTGCGATACGATGTGGTGTACGGTGCTTCGCCGCTTCAGCTACCACTTGCGGGAAATCGCCTATTTTTTTCAGTAAATCAATCTCTTTTTCAGCTGTAAGCAGGTTAAGATTTTCTGTTGAAGCAGCAAAACCTTGTTCATTTGCTGAACGTAAGATTGATGAAATACGTGCATGCGCATATTGTGCATAGTACACTGGGTTTTCATTGGATTGTGATACTGCAAGGTCAAGGTCAAAGTCCATATGAGAATCGCCTGCTGTCTTCACAAAGAAGTAACGAACTGCATCTAGGCCAACTTCTTCTACAAGCTCCCGCATTGTTACTGCATTCCCTGTACGTTTAGACATTTTAAATTTTTCACCGTTTTTATAAAGCTGAACCATTTGAATAACTGCTACTTCTAATGTATCACGATCATAGCCTAGTGCTTGAATTGCTGCTTTCATACGAGGAATATAACCGTGGTGGTCAGCTCCCCAAATATTGATTAATTTATCAAAGCCACGGACAATTTTATCCTCATGGTAAGCAATATCTGGCGTTAAATATGTGAACGAACCATCGTTTTTAATTAACACACGGTCTTTATCATCACCAAATGTTGTGGAGCGGAACCAAGTGGCACCATCCTCTTCAAACACATGACCATTTGTTTTTAATTTATCTAATGCTACTTCGATTTTCCCGTTTTCATATAGAGACGTCTCAGAATACCAGACATCAAAGTTTACACGGAAGTTTGCTAGGTCTGTTTTTAATTTATCTAATTCTAACGCTAAACCATGCTGACGGAAGAATGCAAAACGGTCTTCATCTGATTTTGCTAATATTGCATCACCATGCTCTTTCGCTAGCTTACCAGCAATTTCAATAATATCTGGGCCATGGTAGCCGTCCTCTGGCATTTCAGCATCCAATCCTAAGGCTTGCTTATAACGTGCTTCTAATGAGTAAGCTAGGTTATTAATTTGGTTTCCTGCATCATTAATATAGTATTCACGAGAGACACTATAACCAGCCATATCTAACACATTACACAGCGAATCTCCGACAGATGCGCCGCGTGCATGCCCTAAATGGAGGTCTCCTGTAGGATTCGCAGAAACAAACTCTACTTGAATTCTCTCGCCTGCACCTGTATTTGAACGACCATAGTTAGCACCTTGCTCAAGAACCTGTGTAACTACCCCTGTTAGGAAATCTTTACGTACTGTGATATTCATGAAACCAGGACCAGCAATATCAATCTTTTCAATATCTGTTCCTGTTGTATCCAGGTTTTCTAAAATAGCTTCCGCGATAGCACGAGGCGGCTTCTTAGCTACTTTCGTTAATTGCATTGCAATGTTTGTTGCATAGTCACCATTTGTCTTATCCTTTGGTGTTTCCAAGTGAATCGTTAATTCTGTGTCAGCCTCAACTAAGCCTGCTTTTTCAACGGCTTGAGCTAACGCTGCTCTAATAGCTTGTTGTACTTGTTCTACTGCGTTCATCATTGTACCTCCGTAAATGTAATATCTAATGTATAATTGCCAACGGATTGCCCACCCATTAGTAAGTCGTACTGTACATGGAAATCTCCGCTTACTGCCTGTTTCGTAAACGTCATTTTTTGTGTGTCTATAACGAGTGGCATGGAGCCAAACTCACTTTCATAATGCCCCTTTTGTTGTTCAATTATGTTCAATGGTAACCGCATATTGACAGCTCCAGCACGCATAATTAGTGCCTTCTCATGACCTAACTTCATAGTAGTGCGGATGGTTTTATCCTCCTGCACCTCATCATATTTCAAATACAAGCTTCCTGCTTTTTCAAGTAGCTGCCCTTTGAGCCACATTTCATAACTTTCAGACTCTCCATCACTTGGACGAATCTTAGAAATGAGCTTAATGTTCACTTGCGATCTTACTTCGTTCGCCATAACGGACGCTCCTTTTTAATCTTTTACTATAACCTTTTTATTATAGGATGAATACCGTTGTTTTTTCAAGATAGAAGTCAACTAGAGCACATACACTAAAGTTAATTAGAGAAATTAAAAATCCTCCCTTAATAAAGAGAGGACTTTCTCGTTCTATCTATACCATTTTTTAATAATCAATTGTTGAACCGTTAGTAATAAAGCACTGACAGTCCAATATATTGGAATAATCGCTGGATTAAACAAACTAAAAATTAGGATCATGATTGGATTAATGAACACCATAATCTTCAGATTCATTGGTTGGCTTTTATCTAATGAGAGACAACTTTGAATGAAATAGATTAAACAAGCAATCATTGAAATGCCAATATCTACTGTACCCAAATTCATCCAAAGGAAATTTTCACTTGCGATCACCGTATCTAACTTAATCGCATAGTACAATGAAAATATTACAGGTAATTGAACGATAATCGGTAAACAACCCAATAAAGAACTTTTCAATGAATCTGAAGTTAATTCTTGAATTTTATGTTGAACCATTATTTTTTCAGATTCATCATTACTATTCTTATATTTAGCAGTAAGTACATCTAGTTCAGGCTTAATGGATGTCATTAATTCTTTGGAATTTTTTTGGTACTTTGCCGATTTAATAAAAAGGGGCATAAGCATCAATCGCACCGCAATCGTGATGCCAATAACACCAATAGCATAGCTTCCTGTAAAAGAATGAATGAAATGAATTACATAAATTATTGGCTGCGTTAAAAAAGTAAACAATGAGTTCTCCTCCTAGTTTTAAAGCTTAAATGAAACTAGGAGACACACTTTCTTCCTCATTGTTTTCTGACGTTCTAATACATAGAACAAACCACGTTAACATAGGTGGAGTCCAAGTATTAGTGATGTCATAGTCAATTTCAATCTCTTCATCTTGTACTTCTTGAAAAGTTATTTTATGAACGAAATATAGATGTAAATTAACATATAGAACCATTAAAACGAAAGAAGCTAATAGCCAAAAATATTCCATTGTACTCATAAAGATAAATAGATCATTAATGAGAAGCGACCAAATCACAATACCCCTCCTTCCCTTTTAATATAAAAAAATTATATTCGTATTGTGATTATCGAGTCAAATGAATCCACATGACCTAACATTTATATTATTCTTATTTCAAAAAAGTGGTAATAAAGATAGTAGGTTTAAATATGAAGTAGCTAATAATGGCTGAATATTCCGATAAATAAAAGGATCATCGTTCAGGTTTATTGCTCCCACATTATTTGTGGATTACACCTAAAAATTTAATATCAGTTAGATTCTCACTTAGTGTCCATAGTTGCTCTGCATATTCCGCATTAACAGCCCACGGTCTCCTGATGGATCTGAATTTTCAGCAGAGACAGCTTCCGCTATGTCCACATTTTCGCAATAAACGCCGCCTTTGCCATCAAGTTGACTATTTACCGCACACCATACAATGGTAGCTGCTCCTTCCAAATATGGATGGCTGCAAGGAAATCATGATAGACTTATTAACTATTTGATATCATATCCCCTTGTATTGGCTCCTTACCGTCTTTAAACAGAATACGAATTGACTTTCCATATTTACTATCAGTATCCATTACCTGAAAATGAATATGAGGTTCTGATGAATTACCCGAGTTACCGCATTTCCCAATAAGTTGCCCTTCTGTTACGAATTCTCCTGGTTTTACTAAAATTGAATTCTGTTTAAAATGTGCAATCATACTAAATTCATTATCTACATGTTCAATCACCACATAGTTTCCTGCTGGATTGTGTTCTTCCATTTCACCAGGCACATTATCTTTTATTCCATCTACTACTTTTACGACTTTGCCATCTGCTGGTGCTATAATAGCTTCATCAAAAGCATAAAAATTTTCATTTTGTATTGGGCTGTTTAGATATGATTCTCCCTCTCGAACCTTTACTAAATCGTAAGCATAACGCTGATTTTCATATAAATAATGGTAATTAATAAATTCATTCGTACCACCCAAAAAAATAAGCCACTCACCTCTAATCGGCATTATGTATTTATTTTTTGTATATAGTTCGTCTGTTTTTGGGAAAGTACTAAAAGGCTTTAAATAAAAACGCTGTATGCGATTGAATTGATCAAAAGAAGCTAAAACTGCTTTCTCACGTTTATCATCTAACCATACATATTGTGTTAAATTTTGTATCATCGTCTTCGTTTCTAATTGATAATTTTTAACACCATTATTAAAGGATGCGCTTAAATCCATGAATTGGTCTAAAGTGACCATCTTCTTAAACTCGTTTGATGTAGCATCATATACTTTTTCGTAACCTTCTCTTAACCAAATCTCTATGACTTCTTCTGGTCTACTTAAATCCTCCACAATACCAACCCCCAATAATGTATAAATAAAACAATTCAGTTATATTTACGTATATTGATTATGAAAAGTTTCATAGATAATTTTTGTATTCCAACTGTAATCATTTTAGAAAGTAAATCTGTTTTTTTTGATGAACCCTCTCATTTGGACATATACAAAAAACACCTACCATAGCAGGTGTTCTAAAATTGAAGCTGCGCTTATGATCTAAATTGTATACTACAAATGCTACGTTTGAACTTTTGGTTCCTCTAGTCATTTATTTAAAATTCAAGATGGGGCTAGCTCATAGCTAAACCCCACTCCAATCACTTCATATTAACATTTTCAAAGCTCTATTTATTTTACCCAGCCTAAAATCATTTCTCGCAATAACTTTGAGGCTGTATTTGCTGTCATTTCAGATGAGTCGTAGATTGGTGCTACTTCCACTAGATCAAAACCTACAACATTTACGCCACTTGCTGCAATCGCGTGGATTGAAGCTAGTAATTCTTTCGAAGTAATACCGCCGCAATCTACTGTACCAGTACCTGGTGCATGTGCTGGATCTAACACATCAATATCAATCGTTACGTAAACATTACGTCCAGCCAATGTTGGAAGGACCTCTTTTAGCGGTTCTAGTACTTCAAATTTAGAAATGTGCATACCGTTTTCCTTTGCCCATTCAAATTCCTCTTTCATTCCTGAACGAATACCAAATGAATAAACATTCTTAGGGCCGATATGTTCTGCAATTTTACGAATCGGTGTAGAGTGAGAAAGTGGCTCTCCCTCATACTCCACACGTAAATCTGTGTGGGCATCAAAATGAATGATAGCAAGATCATCATATTTAGTAGATACTGCTTTCATCACAGGCCAAGACACTAGGTGTTCTCCTCCCATACCAACTGGGATCTTGCCATCAGCTAATAATTTTTCAATAAATTTTTCAATTTCATCTAATGAACGTTGTGCATTCCCAAATGGTAGTGGAATATCCCCTGCGTCGAAATACTTTACTTCCTCAAGCTCACGATCTAGATATGGGCTGTATTCTTCAAGACCGATCGAGACCTCGCGGATACGTTGTGGACCGAATCGTGAACCTGGACGGTAACTCACTGTCCAATCCATTGGCATGCCATAAATAACTGCCTGAGCATCCTCATATGTAGGATGACTTTTTATAAAAACATTCCCTGAATACGCTTCATCAAATCTCATTGCTAGACCTCCGTTATGAATAAAATATTATTTTAATAACCACTTATCTTTTAAATCCCTCTATGATGGCTTACAGGATTGTAATGAAACCTGTATCCTTTCATCCTCGTATACATTATTGGAACGTCTAGCAAATTTCGATTAAAATCTACAATATGTGAATTCCTTGTCGAATGCCAGCATTTCAAGTAGTACAAAAAAAGTATAGATGTTTTTGAATAAAGTGCAATAGTTTTTAGGTAGAATTTCGATTAAAGATGAATGTTCGAACACATACTAAAGCTAAGTTCGAAGTTGTGAGAAAACGAGGTGAAGTCGGATGAAACGAAAAAGCTACCATCGAAAGCAAAAGCGTGTAAAGCGTACACGGAAATCTCTTACTTATTTTGTCGCCTTTGCATCTGCAATTGTCGTAGCATTTGTAGCACTACGCATCTATGTTCAAGTGGCTGGTGCACCGCCTTTAACCGTACCGAAAGCCTCTATTTTCTTAGATGAAAATGAGAACCAAATTGGGGACCACTTTACAAATCAACGACGTTATTGGGTTGGTCTCGATGAGATGTCACCTTATTTAAAAGAAGCAGTAGTAGCTGTTGAAGATAAAGATTTTTATAAACATGGTGGTTTTGACTATTCGCGTATTGCCGGCGCCATTTTAGTAGATATTAAAGCAGGTGGAAAGGTGCAAGGAGCAAGTACAATTACTCAACAATATGCACGTAATCTTTACCTTTCCCACGAGAAATCTTGGACACGTAAATTAAATGAAGCTCTATATGCTTATAGATTAGAAGTTTTTTATGATAAGGATGAAATATTGGAGGGTTATTTAAATACTGTCTATTACGGTCATGGTATGTACGGTGTTGAAGCAGCCAGTCGATTTTACTTTGGAAAATCTGCTAGTGATTTAACGCTTGCAGAAGCAGCTATGTTAACAGGTGTACCAAAGGGACCAAGTATTTATTCGCCAATCGCTAATTTGGACAAAGCCACAAATCGCCAACACGTTATTTTAAAACTAATGGCAGATCAAGGAGCCATTTCACAAGATGATAAAACACGTGCGGAGAATGAACAGCTTGTCTTGAAAAATGACAGTTGGGTAGCAACCAAATCTGTCGCCCCTTATTTCCTAGATGTTGCATGGCAAGAGGCTAGTGAAATTCTAAAATCAAAAAATCTCGACATCAGTGAAGGTGGCTGGACGATTCAAACGACACTAAATCTTGAACATCAAAAAGCAGCCGAAGAAGCAGTAACAAAAAACATGCCTGCTAACGATCTCCAAACAGCCTTTGTTAGTATGGAATCCAAAACAGGTGCTGTAACTGCATTAGTCGGTGGTCGTGACTATTCAGTAAGTTCATTTAACCGCGTGACACAGGCAAAACGTCAACCTGGTTCTACTATTAAACCTATTTTATATGCAGCAGCTTTAGAAAATGGTTACACACCACTTACTTTTTTAGATGTAGGTGAAACTACGTTTACCTATGATAACGGACGAGGAACATACGCTCCTAAAAATGTCAACGGACAGTTTGCTGACCACGACATGTCTCTGGCGCAAGCAATTGCTATCTCAGATAATATTTATGCTGTGAAGACATTAGAGGACATTGGATTCAAGGAATTTCACGATATGGCCAACCGTTTTAATGTAGGGATTGGTGCTAAGGATAATTTATCAATCGCACTTGGTACTATCGAAACTACGTTATACGAAATGACAAATTCTTACAATATTTTAGCGTCACAAGGGCAACAAACGATCCCAACAACAATTGTGTCCGTAAAAAATGCTAATGGAGACGTCATTTACGAAAATAAGGATGTTACGAAAAAAACCGAGACGGCTATTTCCAAAGAGAATGCATTTATCTTAACAGAAATGATGACTGGTATTTTTGATCCTGTATTCAGTGATTATTCGCCTGCAACAGGAATTAGCATTCGCTCACGTATGACACACACATATGCAGCAAAATCAGGCTCTACCAATAGCGACCAATGGCTGATCGGTTTTACACCAAATCTAACTGCTGGTGTATGGAATGGCTATGATCAAGGGAAAAACCTTACGTCAAAAGAAGATACTGCTGCAACAAAGCAAATATGGATTGACTTTATGGAAACAGTTAATAAAGGCACAAAAAATGAAGATTTCAAAAAACCTAAAGGTGTAGAAGGCGTTGTCATTGATATCGAAACAGGTAAATTAGCGACTGATGCTTGTCCTAAACAACGCCTTGTCTATATAGAATCTAAGGATGTACCAACTGAGAAATGTACAAACTTCGACATTCTTGACAGTAATACATGGGGAGAATTTTGGAATATGTTACCATTCTCGCTATTTAAAGGAGAAGAAAAAAATAAACAATAATCCGGCAACCTTTTTAACCATCATACGTTTTATGTAATGAAGGCTCTCGACAAAGTAACAGATATACGAAAAATAAGAAAAGCTTTCTCTTCCCCGGAGACGTGTCCGTGGGAACAGAAAGCTTTTCTTTTTATGGTTCGCGGAGTATGAGCATCATGGGGCATTTGGCTTGGGTTGTTCAAATGCCGCATAGCGCTCATCACTTTCGCGATACCAAGTGTCCTAGCTTACTAAAATGTAAGCTCTGCCTCAAGTGTACTTTGTTTCAAACCCACTTTCAACCTAATATCGAAAACGATTGCAAAATGTCACAATTTGTTCAATCATTATTGGTCTATTCGACAAATAAGTCTTGACGCAGTTGCTCCTCACTACGCGCCCATAGTTCTGGATTAAGTTGTTCTAGGAAAGTAGCTAACACTTTTTTAGATGGCGTATCCATATGCTCTACGATGATATGACGCTTCATGGATTTATCCATTTTATTCACATGATCTGCTAAAATTTTATAACCACGGCGCTTTTCACGGTTAACCACCATTTCACAAGCAGTAATGCCAGCATAATAAGGACCATCCTCTTTATGATCAATTGTCACCCATACTAGCCAATATGGTTTTCCACCCTCTGAATCAGCACGATCCGTTGTAAATTTAATACCTCGTTCAACATCGCTACGTGCATGCATAGCACCGATTTCAACAGATGCTGTACCCTCATCGACATCTATAATGACCGGCGATACATTCTCTAAGGAAAGCGAGCCAACCCCAAACCCTTTATGTCCATCGGTTGGATCATTTTTTATAATAGTAAAGCCCATTTTTTGTTTTGGTTTTTCTCCATTTGCCATATTTAAATACCCTCCATTCTGCTATTATAAAGGAAAGCATATGGTCACAATTAACACCGCGCATATGCCTCAACGTAAGTAAGAAGTTTATACTTTCTTATAAACTAACTATACAACATTATTCTATAAAGGAGGCAATATTATGCCATACGTAACAGTTAAAATGCTTGAAGGCCGTACAGAGGAACAAAAACGTGCCCTTGTTAAAGAAGTCACAGAAGCCGTTTCTCGTACAGTTAATGCACCTGCAGAAAATGTAACAGTTTTTATCGAAGAAATGTCTAAAAACCATTACGGCGTTGCAGGCGTTCGTTTGAGTGATAAATAAGATGAAATCGGGTAGAGCCGCCTAACGCTCTACCCATTTTTAAACTTATCAGTGACTCGTAATTTCTTTGCTAGGATGTGATCTACGAAAGTGAATAGACTTAGGCTCGCTTTACTCATAGGTGTGCTCATCATCGGCTTGTTACTGATTTTTATCAATCCCATTCAAAATGCTATGATTGCACATATGAGTGACCAAATAAACGCAGCTGAGTACAGCATAGATGCTATTGAAAAGAACAATCAGGTTGATGCTGATTTTGAGTTCGAAGCTGTGCAATCATTATCCATCTCCGAGGTCCTCCAAGCTCAAATAAAAGCTAGCAATATGCCTGTTATCGGCAGTATTGCCGTGCCAAGTGTACATATGCAGCTCCCTATTTTGAAGGGTGTTGGCAATGCTGTACTTGCTATTGGGGCAGGTACGATGAAGCCTAATCAGCAGCTCGGTCATGGAAACTATGCTTTAGCTGGTCATTATTTTGAAGAGAAAGATATTTTATTCAGTCCCCTTTATCAAGCACAAGTTGGTGACATCATTTATGTAACAGATATGAATAATGTCTATGAATATAGATTAGCGACAAAAAAAATCATTGCCGCAACAGATGTTTATATCATCGATGATATCCCCAACCAGACGGTATTAACTTTGATTACTTGTGCGGAAAAAGGTTCCAAACGACTAGCCTTACAAGCAGACTTTGTTCAAAGCTATTCTTTAGAAAATGCAAAAGGAACCTTTTAAAATTCACACAAAAGGCGCCATCTCTATGAGATGGCGCTTTTATGATTATACCTTTGTTGAACGGCGACGCATGAACCATATTGACCCAGCTACAAGAAGTAAACCAACAAATACAAGAGCTGCTTGATTGGCTCCATCTGTTTGCGGTAATTTACTTTGTGCTCTTAACTGTGCTTCTAAACGTTCTGCATCCGCTTTGATTTTATTTATATCAATAGCTTGAGCCACCTTAGTCTGTTCATCTTTTGATAGCTTACTATAGTTATTAAGGAAATCCTTATAAGCATCTAATGTATTTTTAGTTGCATTTGATGGATTATATGGTGGCAATTGTTTCCCTTGATCAATAACATTTTGTACAGACTTACCATCATTACCAGAAGTCGAAGGATTGTTTGGACCTGTTGTTGGGTTACTTGGGTCCACCGGTTTATTTGGATCAACCGGCTTCCCTGGTTCTGGATTCGGTTTGTTTGGATCAACCGGTTTTTCCGGATCTGGATTCGGTTTATTTGGATCAATCGGCTTCTCCGGATCTGGATTCGGTTTGTTTGGATCAATCGGCTTCTCCGGATCTGGATTTGGTTTGTTTGGATCAATCGGCTTCTCCGGATCTGGATTTGGTTTGTTTGGATCAATCGGCTTCTCCGGATCTGGATTTGGTTTGTTTGGATCAATCGGCTTCTCCGGATCTGGATTTGGTTTGTTTGGATCAACCGGCTGTCCTGGCTCTGGTGTTGGGTTATCAGGGTCTGTTGTAGGAGGTGTAGGCTGAATTTTAGCCTCACATGTATTACCTACTATAACTGTACCTATAATTGTTTTCCCGTTCTCTTTTACAATATATTTACCTGGCTTAATTAATGAATTACTAATTGTAATTTGACCTTTATTGTCTGTTGTGAACTCTGTTGAATTATTATTTTCTACTGCTAAACCATCTTCACCTATCAAGGTCACGTTGACGCCTACACGTGGCTGACCGTACATATTGTTAATAGATAATGTAAAGTTTGGACAAGCTGGTGCGATAGATAACTCAGTTTTACAAGTTTGTTTATAAGAAACTAAAATTTCTCCTAAATAAACTTTGTGGTCATAAACATCATACTTACCTGCTGGGACGTCTTTAGAAGCAAATGCAATGCTACCATCCACTTCTATCACTGTCGGAATAATATTGCCTAATTTATCTTTAATAACAACATCCTTACTCGCTTTCACCAGCACATTATTTTCATCTTTCAACATTACTGTAAAGCGCTCGCAGGCTGGTATTTGTTGAATCTCAGCTTGACAATTAATATTGCTAGAGAATTCGCCAATTTTATTGCCATCTTTATCAAATACATCGTAAGTACCTGGCTCTAAATTTTTCAGCTCTACTTTTCCATCTTTTGTTTTTTCAGTAGCGATTGTCTTACCTGCTACATCTTTAATCGTTACTTCTGTTTCATCAGCTACTAGCTCCCCATCAACATCTTTGACAGTTAAATGGAATGTTTCACATTTTGGTGCTTGTGTTACTTCATCCTGACAGTTGCCATTTTGATAAGTTACGTTTACCTCACCTAAATATTGTGTGCCCTCATAGAGTTTATACTTACCTGCTGGTGTAGTTTTATCAATTACAAACTGTCCATTACTATCAGTTGTTTCAGTAACTATAACCTTATTATTTGTATCTTTTAATGTAACTGTTACATTTGGACGAGGCTTATTATTCTCATCCAGAATAGTAATCGTAAATTTTGAGCATGCGTTGATTGGCTTAATTTCACCATGACATTCATCTCTACCATATTTTACGGTAACCATGCCCAATATATTGTTATTTGAATCCATAACTGTATACGTACCAGCTTGAACCGTCATACCTGGACCAGTTGTTCCTGGACGTTTTATTGCAGTTATTTCCCCTGAACTATTTGTATTTCCTATATTAATTTCTAACCCATTGCTATCTACTAATCTGATTTCTTTATTTGCAACAGCATTGCCATCAACATCTTTCACTGTCAATGTGAATGCTGGACATGCATTTGTTGAATCGATTTGTTCATTATTGACAAGCTCAATGATTTTTGTGTTATTAGCAGCTAACTTTGTATCAGTATTTGTGTCTAATCTAATTGAATAGTTATCCATTAGATCATAGCCTGTTGGCGCCCCTTTTTCTCTAACAATATAGTTCGCATAGTTAACATCTTCAAATATTACATTACCATCTGTGTCAGATGTTGCTGTCGTTACAATATAAGGAGATCCCTTGACCATTTTGACTAATTCAAACTCTACATCTGGTAATGGTTTTTTTACACCAGTTAATGTATTTAAGCCGACCTTATTAAATTTTAAACTTCCTTTTGTTAACGAGAAATCTGCATCAGATGCACTGAATTTAAATTTACCATTATATTCCGCATCTTTTTCTTGATTGTCTGCAGTTTCAAATCCAAAGTCAATTTTTGCAGCATTACTATATGGCTCTCCCGCTTTACCAAGCACTAATGTTTGATATTGAATCTGATAGCCCTCTTTGTTTAATTCACCAAAGTCAATTTCAAACCCACCTGTTGCTGGGAATGTTACAGTAAACCCTAAATCAGCTGGCACTAACCATGTACCACCTGGGACAGAAGTACCTGAGCTTGCATTCACAGTATATTTCTTTATTTTAATTGTATCTTTCAATAATAGCTGATTTTCTGATGGCACATCACTTACTTTAGTAGTACCTAGTGTAGAAAGTGAACGATTAATATTGAGTGTCCATGTTAATCTTTCTGTAGTAGAATTACTACCTGGTTCACCTTTTGTAATTAATTCATTCGCATAACTTGGTGTAACAGATGTGGCTGGTAAATTATAAGTTTTAGGACTTCCACCTACATTTGTCGTAAAGGAAGCTGTATTTGTATACGGTTTTGTTTTATCATTTTTAGTATTAGATTCAATACCAATGATTTTGTCAGAGTCCTTTGTTTGATATTTCATGATATATACTTTATCGTTCGCAGCTCCTAAATCGCTAGCAAAAGTAACAGTAAAGCTTTTATTATTTGGAGCAACAAACAATGTATATAAGTTAGGATCTAAGTCTGCACCTTCAGTACCAATTTCATCATTATTAGGCGTAGTTAATGTAAATTCTTTTATAACGAATGTACCTGGCACGATTTCATGACCTTCGCCAATTGTATCCTCTAGCACTGCATTATTAATATTTTGTTTATTAATGTTTAGCTTAATATCCCAATTGAAAACTTGCTCGATATAATCATATGCACCTTGTTTACGTCCATTATTAACAGAGTTACTGTCTGGTCGGTAGTACGCTGATTTTGTAATAGAATATGATTTATCAGTAGTCCAATTGGCTGCAGCTGTATTCCCGTAACCTTGTTCATAGATTGAACCATCTGGGAAAATTTCGTAAGCTGTTTTATAGGTAATAACTGCAGTTTCTCCTTTTGCAACTGTTCCACCAGTTAATGTAAAGCCATTGGCATCAATCGCAATAGTCTGCCCTGTCATATTCGATATAGTAATATCAGCAGCATTTATTAAACCGTCATTATTTATATCAACTAATTTATGGGGCGCATTGTAAGAACCTTCTGTAAATGTATCCGCAAGTGTTAATCCTGTGATATCTGTTCCATTAACAGACTTATTATCTGCTTTTATAGTAACTGTCCATGTAATTTCTTTTTTATTTGTATCTACTGTTCTCGATTTTGTTAAGATGTCCTCTGTCAAAGTATGTGTGGCCGTTTTTTCTTGAGTTACAGTGCCACTAATAACTGTGTTTGTCATCGTTGTTACGGTATTATTACTATAAAAATCATCTGTCAACTTTGCATCATATGTGATGCGATATGCTTTAGTAACATCATTATTAAACATTAATTTAAAACCATTTGTTACATCATCGACAGTATAGTTAGTTGCATCAATTTCGGTACCTATTCCAGTGGCTGTACCTGTATCATTCACTGTCATTTCATATACTTTAATAGTAGATGTATCAATGACATGACCAGTTGGCAATGTATCTTCTATCCAAGCATATGCTTCATCAATAGCTGCTTGATTATAGTTATATCGAACTTCCCATGAAGATACATAATTATTGCTTGTTTTTGAGCTATCCTTACTTTTTTCTAGCGCCTTACCGTACGTAGTAGATACTGTTTTACTGTCCGAATCTCCAAAAGTGGGGTCAATTAATGTAACTGAGTTTGCAAATGTTTTTTGTCCCTCTTGCTCAGCGATTGATAAGTTTACTTTTGTTTGATACGTCATTTTATAAGCATATCTGCCATTCAATTTAATATCTTCAAAGTTAAGATACGATTCTGGTGCACCTGCAGTTGTTGTTGCTACACCATTTAATCCGACTTCATACGTCTCAAGTGTAACGGAATTTGACACAATTTCATGTCCAGTACCTGGTGTATCTTGTACTACTGCGTTTGTAAGATTTTTTCCTGCTCTGTTAATCCATACTTCCCAATCAATAATACGCTCACCGCTATTGATTGTTACGCCCTTAGACTGTTTTGATACCATCTTATCACCGCTAGTAGATGGAAGAAATGTAAGCTTCACATTGTCTGTTCCTTTACCTGCAGTTGGAATTACCAAGTCCTGCTCTAAACTATTACCAGAAAGATTAAAGCCTGATGTAAAGTTCATTTCAAATCCAACATTAGTAGAGCCAGCAATATCATCAGATGGATCTTCTGTGATTGTAACAGTTACTAAATTCCCTGATGTACTCCACTCAAACGCAGGAGAATTGGGTGTTGCACCTCTATTACCATTAAATGCACTATTAAAATCAATTAATGAAGCAGGTAATGGATAAGTAAAAAAATCTCCCGCCTTTACATCCTCTGGAAAATCTACTTCAAATATAAATTTTCCTTGAGCTTGTTGGTTTTGCGCCAGCTCTGTAGTAAATTCTGGTGGAACAACATCAGCACCATTAATCTTTAATTCAAATACATTTAATCTTGCTGATTCTGATAAATCTGTTGGAGTCGCATTTAATGGTTTTACCATTGGAGGAATTTGTTCTTCGATGTTTGTTACATCCTCTGCTGGAATATCCACCTCCTCTTCTACCCCATCTTCTGGTAATGTTTCATCACTGTTCTCATCAGTAGTAGTCTCTTCTGTTGTAGTTGTTGGTATTACGGGTGTCTCACTGTTATCAGTGCCCCCCTCTTCTACTGTAACTGGTGATGTTAAGGACGTCTCATCTATAGAATTTGTATCAGCGTCATTTCCTTCAGTTGATGTTACTGGCAGTATTGATTCACCCTCTGCTGCAAACACTGAAATTGGCGAAAGTACTGTTTGAAATACAAGTAGCAATATAATAATCGCTAGGTTAAATTTCTTCATGTTTCTCTCCTTTTCTAAGTATAGAGAGATACCTGGTGCTGTTTGTTGACGACGACTACATCCTTTCAGTGATTAGGAAAGGAATGCTACAAACAATAGGCTGTTCTCTCTTTCCTTTCATTAACTTGCCGTCATTGTGAATAAAAGCCAATTAGTATTCTAATATAGGTCATAAGAATTAACAATAGTTAGCTTTTATTCCATTTCAAATCCTATTACATTACTTTAGTGATACCCTCAATAATAGGCCTCACCCCCCTTTAGTTTTTTTGATACATTATAACTATTAGCACTGAACAATTTCTAAACATTCCTCTAAACATAAGAAAAAAGCAGTAAACATCGCTCTTTTTGAACGTGTTTACTGCTTTGCTATTTCATATTTTATTTTCCTTCTTTTCTCAGCAAAGTTAGGATTCGCTGTTTACTGCTTGAATGCGTAGAATCATCTTCTAAAAAATCTAAAGGAAAATAGATTTTATGGTCTCGTTTCATCCGCCCTGAAATGGAATCAACAATAATCGATTCACGTGAAAGCTCGCGTAGCTCACCGTTTTGCATTTCTAAGAAAATCGGCACGCGCACTTCCTCCTCACCGGGTCTGTAAAAATCATAGGGCAGATCTGCCGTTGTATCATGAACAAGATAGTAATCGGGATTTAAGTCTGCCTCCTTGAAAAGTTCTTGTAGTTTTTGATATTTATCAAGCTCCACCCCAGGATCTAAATCAATGTACTGGAATAGCTTACGATTCACAAAACGACGACTTAAATCACTTAGGATTGTATCTTCCTCTTGCATCCATAGCTGAAAATATGTAAAAAGAATACTCTCATCTAAGGCAAGATAATCCTCTAGTGTAATAGCGTTACGGAAAAATGCTAGGAAGTGAGTAGGTTCATGTTTAAATGTATAACCTTCCAAGCTTAATTGTTTTACTCGTTTCAAAATATTATTTAATATAACCTCTGCACTACGTGACACAGGATGGAAGTATATTTGCAAATACATTTGATAGCGACTCATAATATAGTCTTCTACTGCATGCATCCCTGTTGCTTTGATGACAACTTGGTTTTTTCGAGGACGCATCACTCTTAAAATCCTCTCCATATCAAAGTGTCCATAACTAACCCCAGTGAAATAAGCATCGCGCTGTAAGTAATCCATACGATCCGCATCAATTTGACTTGAAATTAAACTGATAACTTGTTTATTTGGATATGTCTTTTCTATTACTTGTGAAACCTTTTCAGGAAAATCATCTGCCACTTTTTTCAACACAGCATTCACTTCAGTGTTCCCCAATAAAATTTGTCTTGTATAGTATTCATGATCAAGCTCAAAGACATTTTCAAAGGCATGTGAAAATGGTCCATGTCCTAAATCGTGTAAAAGGGCTGCACATAACACTAAAAGTCGTTCACCTTCATCCCAATCTGGACGGCCTGCAAAGATATCATCCACTATACGGCGTACGATTTCATATACACCAAGTGAATGACTAAAGCGGCTGTGTTCCGCTCCATGGAAGACTAAAAATGTGGTACCAAGCTGACGAATTCTACGTAAACGCTGAAATTCTTTTGTACCCACTAAATCCCATATCACTTGATCCCGAACATGTACATAACGGTGAACAGGGTCTTTAAATACCTTTTCTTCTTGTAATTTAGCGTTTGCATATGTCATTTGTATAGCACCCCCATTTTGTTATAGTTCTATTATATGCGATAACTTTGGGACTAGCATACTTATTCACTTTTTTCTATAGATACTAACAACCTTTTTCAATTATGTTCACAATTACTCTAAATTTCTATTGGTCTAATATTCATAAAAAAAACAAAAAGCTTTCCCCAACAAGTAGAGATAGCTTTTTGTTTACCTATTTTTTAATTTTGCTAAAACCTTTTCCATTAGTTCTTCTTCTGTTAATGCAGCAACAGGGCGGCTATTTACAAAGGTAAATGTTTTTTTGCGTCCTGGACCACAATAAGAATGACAGCCAATTTCGATGGTTGCATCAGGATCGATTTCCTTTAATTTTGGAATTAACGTTTTTAAGTTAACGGCCTGACATTCATCGCAAACTTTAAATTCGTTTGCCATTTTGTCAACAACCCTTTCTATATAGTATTTTTTCAAACAAAAAAAATCGCTCTATGGAACGCATGACCTTCACATATTTAAGTATGCAGCATACGTACAAACCTACATCGGGTATTGTATCGTACTTTTCCCCTTCTATTCAAGCATAATTCGTTCTACATGGATGAATAAAAGGTTAAAAGATTGGTCATGCTAGTCTTAAATAACAAGTTCCAAATAAAGGTGGGAGGATTTTAATATGAGTAAAATAAGACAAGATGCTTGGTTAAAAGAAAATGATGAATTATTAGCAGAGGCGGTAATTCGTCATGTAACGGAGGGTAGCACACAGCTAAACGCCTTTGAAGAAGCTGGTGATGCGTTAAATCGTACTGCTGCAGCCTGTGGTTTCCGTTGGAATGCTGTTGTTCGCAAAGAATTTGAAGAGCAATTAGCTGAGGCTAAAAAGGAAAGAAAAGAGAGAATGCGAGTGTTAGGAGCTCCTGCAAGACGTCGCACTTCTAGTATGTTTACAGTGAATAGTAGTGCAGCAGAAGGAAAATCAATTCCGCTATCTGCCCTTTCTCTTGATATTGTCATAGCTTATTTACTACGTTTACAGCATTCTGGTGAAGTAGGAAACGAATCTTCAAAATGGAGACAGCTTGTCCATGTAACATCGGAGAAAAATAAAAAACTAGAGAAAACCATTTTAAAGCTAGAAGAAGAAAATCGTGCGATCCGCAAAGATTACGAGCAATTCGTTCAAATTATGAATCGTGCTAGACGACTTGTCACATTAGATGAAGAGGAAGAACGAGTTGCACCTGTTTTCAAAATGGAGAAAAACGGTAATCTCGTAGTAAGTAGTTCTAATTTTCAGCCTGAAAATGGCGATGCGCTAAATTAGCAGCATCGCCTTTTTTTATGTTTACTATAATTACCCTATTATTTTCGCTCTAGCATTTTGGCATTTCTCTCAAAAACACGTTGCAAATAAAAACCGTATAATGTTAATTCATCGTCACGGAAAGACTCAGGGTGTACTTCTCCAGCTAAATGCTGAAGTAATTGTTGTAGACGAATAACGACCGCTTCTACTGTTAAGTGTGGATCGACAAGCTCCGATAATGAAGCCATGACGTCAGGAACGATTTGTGGATAAGTAAATTTTGTCTCTGCTTGTTGTAAACTTTCTTCGTAAAAATCACCAATGAGCGCTGCACGCTGTGAACCGCTTCCTTCTATACATAAATAAATTTGCACGGCTACACCTTGGCGTAATCGTCTTTGTGAAATCCCTGCAAATTTTTTTCCTTCAATACTCAAATCATAAGATCCAGGGCAATATGAGCCTACTATTTCATAGGCTTCAATTTTTTCAGCTACCTCTGGAAACAAGCCTTTTACAAGATCGACCATCACATCATAGCCATCATTTATACTTAATGACTCCATTTGTTCAGATAATATAATAGAAATATTAAGAATCCCCTCATCTAGGATGACAGCTAACCCACCTGAATTCCGTACGATAGGTTGATAACCTCGTGACTCTAGTAAATCCATTCCCTGCTGTACATAGGGCAAACGATGGTCTTGAATACCAAGCACAACGGATGCCTCGTGAACCCATGTCCGAATAGTTGGTGGTGAAACTAATTGTCCGACTAACTGGCACAAAGTATCATCGGTTGCAAAGGATTCTAATGGCGATCGTTGCTTCGCGCTAATGGATTGATCATAATAACGCCAAATTGGCTGCTGTAAAATACTTTTCATATTGGTGCTCCTCTAACTACATCTCTTCTCTTTAGCATACATCATCTATAGTTAGTGTCAAATTCGTGAAATACATTCATGAACTTATGGATTTTGTACAAACTATGATAAACTAAATTTTGAATGGTATTCACTTATAAAGGAGTGTTTTCAATAATGAATGAAGCAGCAATTACGTTAGATGGATGGTACGCTTTACATGAATTTCGCTCAATTGATTGGGCTTCCTGGAAACTCGTTTCTGCTGAAGAACGTCAAGCGGCAGTAGAAGAATTTATTGCTTATTTAGAGAAATTGAACGAAGCAGATGTTGCTAAAACAGGTGCTCATGCCTTTTATGCAATCGTTGGTCAAAAAGCTGACTTTATGATTATGACATTGCGTGAAACAATGGATGAACTACAAGAACTTGAAGCAGAATTTAATAAATTAGCCATCGCTGATTTCACAATTCCTACATATTCTTATGTATCAGTAGTTGAGCTTTCAAACTATTTAGCTGGCGAATCAAATGAAGATCCATACCAAAATCCTCATGTACGCGCACGTCTATATCCTGAACTTCCACGTGCTAAATATGTATGCTTCTATCCAATGGATAAACGCCGTCAAGGGAACGATAACTGGTACATGCTATCAATGGATGAGCGTAAATCATTAATGCGTTCTCACGGTATGATTGGCCGTGGCTATGCTGGTAAAGTAAAGCAAATTATCACAGGCTCCGTTGGTTTTGATGATCACGAGTGGGGCGTAACATTATTTGCTGATGACGTCTTACAATTCAAAAAGTTAGTATATGAAATGCGCTTTGATGAAGTGTCGGCTCGCTACGGTGAGTTTGGTGAATTCTTCGTCGGAAACCTACTTGATAACGACAAATTGGTAAAATTCTTAACGGTTTAATATTAAAAGTTAAAAATGCGAGTCCCTAGTGAGGACTCGCATTTTAAATTTCATTTTCTTCTGCATTTTCGGATTCAAATATTAAGATAATGGTCTGAATAAAAAATCCGGAAAGAATCATCAGAAAAACCAAATACCAATTATAGGGTTGATGATAGTATTCTGCTATCCCGACTGCGATAAAGGCACTAATAATTATTGCTACAAACATACTAAAAATACGCATTGTAATGCTCCTTCATGAAAGCAAAAATAAATTCAACATTAGTATGTCTCGGTATATCGTTAATATACTTATCACCCTAAATTTCTCATAAAAATAAGGAAGTGCCATCCCTCTGCGATGACACTTCCTTATTCCGCGAATTTATTTTTTCATACTTCCTCAAGAACTTTCGTCCTTTACTTTTAAAATTAAAATCACCGTTTGAATAAAAAAACCGATCACAATAATTAAAATAAATAAATACCAATGGAGCGGCTGTCCATAAAACTCCCCTAATAAAAAGGCCAGTACCGCGCTTAGTAATATCCCAAACCAAACCCCAATTTCCATAAGTAATCACCTCACATGTATGGACTGCACATGCAATTCACTGATCTCAAGTTCCCCTATTTATATCCTTTTTCTATTTCCCCATTTTTAAATAAATATTATCTAACCATATAGGCTTTCAAATTATTTTTTACGGACTTGTCGTTATTACTACTATATGCGTAGTAGCTTTGTTGCGTGAATTTCTTTCTTAAAAAATTGAACATGTCTACAATACCATCATGCATATACTGTCAGCGAGGAGGTATGAAAATCGCTGTTATTAAGACGAATGATGCCCAGACATCCCTACTAGCAAGGCTTATGCGTGCTGAGGCAGAAGGTGAAGGTGAGTTAGGCATGCTGATGGTTGGGAATGTTGGTGTTAATCGTGTAAGGGGGGATTGTTTAGATTTTGGTAATATTCGAACAATTGAACAGATGGTTTATCAGCGTCCAGGTGGCTTTGAAGCAACTCAAAAAAGTTATTTTTATCAACGAGCACGCGACCAAGATATCAGGTTAGCAAAAAGGGTGATTCAAGGGGAAAGATTTCATCCAGCAAGCCGTTCCTTGTGGTTTTTCATGCCCGCGGGCGATTGCCCTGCACAATGGTATGGCCAATGGAATACAGGCAGATACAAATCTCATTGCTTCTTCTCGCCAACTGAAGAAGATTGTCCTCAAATTTAAAAAGAAAGTAGGTTGATTATTGATGATGCCTTATTATTGGACACCAACAACGCAACAACAAATGACTCCTCCTCCAGTCACAATTCCGACTGGACGACCACCTGGCCGTGAAGAGTCCTATATAGAGAATATTTTACGGTTGAATCGCGGAAAACCAGCTACCTTCCATTTTTCTTTTGAGCATGCAGTGGAACAAGGTAAAAACACAAAAACTGTGCGTGGAGTGGTGGAAGCCGCTGGTCGAGATCATGTTATCATTCGTGAACTTAAATCCAATCACCGTTTCCTATTCCCTATGATTTATTTCGATTTTGCTGAGTATGATGAAGAAATGGCCTATTTTAATCAAAATCCATAATAGCAGTATGCTAGCTTAAAAATCCGCAATACTCTCACTGACACATGTCGATGAGAGTATGCGGATTTTTATCTTTCACTTCGATTAATGTTCTTTTAAATATTCTAAAGTTGCTTTACCTAAAGTTTTAGCAGCTATTAACATCGCACGTTCATCAAAATCAAAGCGTGCGTGATGATGCGGATAGGCCGTTTCCCATTCTGGATTTTTCGCCCCGGTGAAGAAGAATGTTCCAGGTACTTTTTCAAGATAATACGCAAAGTCCTCTCCAACCATAAACGGTGGACATGTTTTCACATGCTCTACACCTGGGACAGCCGACGCTAACTGTGCCACAAACTTTGTTTCCTTCTGATGGTTATATACTGGTGGATAGCCTCTTGTGTAACGATATTCATAGCTTGCACCAAAGGCTAGACAAGTGGCGTTTAGTACTGCTTCTAACTCTTGCTCCATCTGTGTGCGCACATCTTCCTCAAAAGTACGAATTGTTCCTGCCAATACAACACGATCCGCAATAACATTAAACGGATTAATCGCCTCAAAATGACCAATTGTTAAAACAGCTGATTTTAATGGATCAATACGTCTCGAGATAAGCTGTTGTGCACTGATTACAAACTGTGAGGCAAGGGTAACTGCATCGATCGAGTGATGTGGTTCTGCACCATGACCACCCTTCCCTTGAATGGCGATTTCTACTTTATCTGCGGCAGCCATAATTGCGCCGTCTTTCACTAAAATTTCTCCTAATGGAGTAGGAGCCCATAAATGCGTACCAAAAATAACATCAACGCCATCTAAGCACCCGTCCTCTATCATCGGCTTTGCGCCACCTGGTGCCACCTCTTCAGCGTGTTGATGAATAAAAACAACATTACCTGCAATTTCAGACTTCATCGCATTGAGAGCTTTAGCTAATCCTAGTAATGTTGCTGTATGGCCGTCATGCCCACAAGCATGCATCTTTCCAGCAACCTTAGATTTATAAGGTACATTATTTTCTTCTTGTATCGCTAATGCATCAAAATCAGCCCGTAACGCCACGGTTTTTCCTGGCTTTGCACCACGTAATACAGCAACTACCCCTCTTTCTCCTACACCTTCACGAACCTCATGTCCCAATTCTCTATGATAGGCAGCTATATAGGCTGGTGTCTCCACTTCTTCAAAGGATAATTCAGGATTTTCATGCAAATGGCGACGGATTCCTACCATCTCGTCATAATTCCCATCTATTAATGTAAATAGCTTTTCCATCCTACACAACCTCTCTTTTTGTATTTTCGAAATATTGCAAGTAATATTAGTAGTGTACTATAAATCCTTACAAAAAGAATAGGATTTAAAACGCAATCTAGTGAAAATAAAGAAAAACTCTCCTACAAATAATGTAAGAGAGTTTAATTTCAGCATTAACGAGCATGTTTTAAAGCCGATAAAATAATGAGTAACCATCCAACTAAAAATAGAACACCACCAATTGGTGTAATCGCACCCAACACTTTAATACCACTAATCGCTAGTACGTACAAGCTACCCGAAAAGAAGACAATCCCAAGATTAAAGAAAATTCCTGCCAAATTTAATTGTTTAACCTCACCAAATAATTTCGCACTCATTAATAGTCCGATAAACAACAAGCCAGTAGCATGGAACATTTGATATTGAACAGCTGTCTCCCAAATGCCTCGACTATAATCATCTAAAACTTCCTTTAAAGCATGTGCACCAAATGCTCCAAAGGCAACTGCTAATAGGCCGTGAAGAGCCCCCGTCACGATAAATTTTTTCATTTCTCGTTACCCTACCTTTAATATTGTTTAAAAATCAAAAATTGAATCACCATTTGCTCCATCTTCTTCAATTTTGGATGTGGATAAACTTGATGGCTTCGTCTCTGATACAAGCATTTGTGGTAAATGCTTAGAAGGTGGCGTTATAGATGGCGTATTACTAGGAGTATCTAACACCACATCACATAATGCTCGAATTGCTGTAAGAGCTTCGCGGATCTGCTGATCATTCCCTGCATTTTTTGCACCAGATAATTGTTTTTCAAGTTGTTGTATAACGGCTTGATAAGGAATCATTACATTCTCCCACTTTCTACTTTTGGTACAAATTTCAAACAATCCATACCTGAGGATTGTTTCACGACAACGGATGGAATTTGCTTCGTTTTAAAGCCATACGCGACACAAGCACGTGGAGTTTGAGGGTCCCAAGTTACTTTAAAAAATTGACATTGGAAACAATTCGCCTTCATCGTTGTCCCTCTCTTTCTTCTATAATAACTGTATCACGATTTATGTAGTGCATAAAGTAAACGATTTGTGCCAATCTATACTAAACACCAATCTATTGGCTGTTTACCCCATTCCACTAATTGTTGGTTAATCTTTGAATAAGGTTTACTACCAAAGAATCCCCGATAAGCACTTAACGGGCTTGGATGCGGTGCTTCTAATATGACATGAGGTGTTTCATACTTACTAATTAATTGTTTTTTACGCTGCGCTGGCTTACCCCACAGTACAAAAATAAGTGGTTCCACTCTTGCAGCTAGTTTATCAATAACAGCATCGGTAAATTGCTCCCAGCCTTGGTTTTTATGGGAGTTCGCCTGTCCTGCTCGAACTGTAAGGACTGTATTCAAAAGCATAACACCTTGCTCAGCCCATTTCGTCAATGTTCCATCTGATGGAATTGGACAGCCTAGATCATCCTGTAACTCTTGCAACATATTTCGTAAGCTAGGTGGATGCGGAATACCTGGCTTGACTGAAAAGCTTAAGCCATGTGCTTGATTTGGGCCATGATATGGGTCCTGTCCTAAAATGATAACCTTTACATCATGATAAGCTGCAGTATAGAATGCATTCATCACATCCTGCATTGGCGGATAAATTGTTTGCGTCGTATATTCATTAGCAACAAATTGACGTAGTTTGTGATAGTATGGTTTTTCCAACTCTGCTGCGAGTATTTCTTGCCAATCATTCGGGAATACTTGTTTCATCGTCCTTTAAGCCCCTTTCTCTTCTTACAACGGTACAAAAAATCAAACCTGAATTCAAGCATCAGATTAAACTGACCATATAAAAATATCTTATACTGGCTATTTTTATAGACTCAGAATCAGACTATACTAAATGTTAATTTTATAACTTTCAACGATAAAGGAGATCTTTTCATGACTCTAAAAAAAACCTTAACAATTGCTGGTTCAGATACATCAGGCGGGGCAGGTATGCAAGCAGATCTTAAAACATTCCAAGAGCATGGTACCTATGGTATGGTAGCTTTAACAGTTGTCGTAACAATGGACCCTCATGGTTGGACACATAACGTCACACCATTACCAACTGAACTTCTACAAAAACAAATTGACACAGCCCTTTCAACAGGAATTGATGCTATCAAAACAGGCATGCTATCTACTGAAGAAATCATTCGTATGGCTGGAGATGCTATTGCAAAATCAGGTACTACAAATGTTGTCATTGATCCTGTTATGGTATGTAAAGGAGATGACGAAGTACTCAACCCAGGTAATACAGATGCTATGGTGCAACATCTTTTACCATTGGCGGCAGTCACAACTCCTAATCTTTTTGAAGCTGGACAATTGGCTGGCACAGGTACTCCAAAAACAATTGATGACATGAAAACAGTAGCACGAAAAATCCATGAACTAGGGGCTAAAGCTGTAGTCATTAAAGGTGGAAAGGCGTTAGCCACTGAAAAAGCAACAGATTTATTCTTCGATGGCGAAGCATTCTACTTATTAGAATCTGAAAAAGTTGCTTCTACAAATAACCACGGTGCGGGCTGTACATTTGCCGCTTCTGTAACAGCAAATCTGGCAAATGGTCTTTCTGTTAAGGATTCTGTCATTGAGGCTAAAGAGTTCGTATCCGCAGCCATCGCACATGGTTGGGCTCTTAATGACTATGTTGGTCCTGTCATGCATGGCGCGAAATCTCGCTTTGGTGCTCCACAAGTAACAGTAACTGAAATTTAATGATGAAAGGGATGTCTCAAAGGTCATTTGAGACATCCCTCTTTTACATATAGTTTTCCATCATTTCTAGTCGATAATCCCATGGATCATTCATTGAAATAAATTGTGCTAAAGCCTTACTTTCCTTTTTACGTTCTGTACGAGCCTTTGCTCGTTCAGAGGCTGTTTCATGTAGTTTTGTTTCCTCCACCGTTTCAGGAATTACGCGTGGAACCAACGCAGGTTTATTATTTTCATCCAATGCTACAAAGGTTAATAATGCAGTTGCCGCAACTTTTCTTTCCCCTGTTTTCAATTTTTCAGAGATAACTTTGACAAATACTTCCATAGAAGATCTTCCTGTCCATGTAACATAGGATTCGAAATAAACGGAATCTGTCGGGCGAATGGGATGTAAAAAATCTACGGAATCAGTTGAAGCTGTTACACAATCTTTACGGCTATGCTTTGCCGCAGAGATGGAGGCAACTTGGTCAATATCACTCATTAGGCGCCCCCCGAACAATGTATTATGGTTGTTCACATCATTTGGAAAAACACGACTTGTACGCATAACCCTTGATTCCTTGCAATACTTAAAGTCCTTGTTCACATCAATTCCCCCTCTAAAGTTATCCCTACCATAATGTTACATTTTCATGCAAAAATCAATCGAATTACTAGAAAGTTACAAACACAAAACAATGTGTTAATTTAAGCACTCTGTTGGATACAGATAAAAAAAGGGACAAGATACGTTAGGACTTCATCACCCATATATTAGCTTTAGATGGGAGGGGAAAAGATGAAAAAAAACAAGGCAGAGGACTTAACTGAGGAATCAGGTTTATTAGCTGGGGAAATAACCTCTTCAAAAGTAGAAGTAATAGCTTCCATTATTTTAACTCTCGGCTATTCATTGTCCACCCTCGCCACAATATTGGCACTGCAGGAGGAAGAAGAATTGGCAAAAGAAAAAAAGACAGAAAATCAAGATCAAAATCTTTATATGAAACAAATGTTTAAACAATTGCAAAGTGTCAATAATCGTTTAGAAACAATCGAAAGAAAGCTTAATCGATACTAACAAATACATAGCCTATCCATAATCTCAATAAAAAACCGCGCTTCTCCGTCATAAAGAGAAACGCGGTTTTTTATTATACTATGATAATGAGCTTCATTCTTCTCCCTTTAATACAGCACGATGTATGATGCTGGAGGAACGTCATCTATTGTACCAAGATAGAATTCGTTTTCACCTAGTTTTACCATCCTTCAGCATTTGGTGCTGTCTACACACGATTTTGGAAGAAGCTATGGTTGCAATATCTTTCAGGTGTGAAACCGTATACAAAACGACACATTTTGTACATATATTTTCACACCCCTTATATTGATACATTACAATAATTTTTTCAAGAATATTGCTCGGAAAGTCGTCATATATTAATAGTTAATGATTCATCCTGCCCTAATTTAGTAGAAGATTTCATAATCTAGAAGGTTGAGGATAAATCTAGATAAGCCTCTTTCGGAAGACGCAGATTTTGAACAGTTATTTTTTGATTTAGCGCTGAAAAATCTGCGCGGCATTATGTGGAGGTGTATGGTATACAAATTATTAATTTGTACGTATGAAGCAATCAATTTCCCTTTGCTAATTTTTTTTACTATACTTAAAAGGAGAAATGATCGAGAGGAGTGTTAAGATGCAAGAAGTACAAGTAGAGACGTTGCAAGAATTACTAAATTCTTTCGCCAACAAAGACGTTTATATTCATCTTGAGACGACAAACGGATCTTATGCAGCACACTATGATGAAAAGTTCTTTAATGCAGGTGCCTTTATACGCAACGCAAAAATTAATTATGAACTTGCTAAAGTTGTAGACAAGACACCCCATCGTGTTGGGTTAAAATTACCTCATGGATGGGTTTATGCACAAGGCATTACTCATTATGAATTAGATGATTTAGGCCGTTTATTAATGGCTGGATTAGATTACTCTGGAAAATTGGCGATCGCACTTGAAATTAGTGAAACGCCATTTACTTACTAAGGGGGACGACTATTTGAATTTACAACCACAACGTCATATTTTAATTGTGTACCCTCACCCAGATGATGAGGCTTTTTCAGTTGCTGGCACGACCGCCTACTATACAAAAAAAATGAATACACCTGTTACATATGCCTGCTTAACATTAGGTGAAATGGGCCGTAATTTAGGTAATCCCCCCTTTGCTACACGCGAATCATTACCAGAAATACGTCGTAAAGAATTAATTGCAGCCGCAGAAGCAATGGGTATTCAAGATTTACGTATGATGGGTCTTCGTGATAAAACAATCGAATTTGAAGACGATGAGAAGATGGTAAAGCTGGTAGAAGGTTTAATTGAAGAGCTAATGCCTTCATTAATTATTACTTTCCTACCTGGATTTGCGGTACATCCAGACCATGAAGCAACAGCACGTGCTGTCGTTGAGGCGGTACGTCGTATGCCTAAGGCTGCTCGTCCGCAAGTATTTGGCTGTGCCTTCGCAAACGATACTATTGAAAAAAATGGCGAACCTCATATTGTCTATGATATTCGCGAAATGCGGATGGACAAATTACAAGCATTGCAGGCCCACGCATCACAAACTGGTTGGATGATGCAAGAAACAGAAAAACGCATTGATGATGGTGAACCAATGAGTGAAAGCTGGTTGAATATTGAAAAATTCTACATTGTTGATCCTGATAAATATGTAAAATAAATAAAAGGTTCTGTCCTCTCTTGATCGGAGAACAGAGCCTCTTTTTATTAGGTAGATTTTACTTTATTTAGTTTATGCACGATAAACGTGATGAAAAAGGCAATCAATAAAAATAGGAAGAAAAAATAATGAGGTATATGAATATTAACAACACTTACTAACATTTTTAACCCTATAACCCCAATAATGATGAAAGCAGTAGCTTCTAACTCAGGTACTTTTTCGATCATAATTAAAAATACACCCGCTATTGTTCTCATCATTAGGATTCCTAACATACCTCCAATTAAAAGCACCCATACTTGATCTGAAACAGCAAAGGCAGCAAATATTGAATCAATGGAAAAAGCAATATCCATCAGCTCTACGGAAATAACTGTTGCCCAAAAGGTCCCAAAGAATCGCACCATCAAGCCTGATTTTTTTACTTCCTTCATACTATCCTCATTCCCTATTTGAAGGAAATGAGCGATACAGAGCCATCCTAAATACAACGCACCTAACACTTTAATAAACCAAAACTCTACAAGATAAACACCTATTCCAATAAATAAAAATCTAAAAAAATAGGCTCCTAGCATCCCATACATTAAAGCTCGTTTTCGTTGCTTATCTGGCAAATGTTTGACAAGTACTGCTAATACAAGTGCATTATCTGCTGACAACAATCCTTCTATAATAATTAATGAAAATATTAGTCCCCAGGATACAGGATCCACTAATACTTCCTGCCACATTGCCCAATCGAAAAACTGGCTATATGTAGATAGAATTCCTTCAATGATTTCCACTGCTTACCCTCCCACTTGTCCTAAGCTAATCTAGTATATGCTTGACCATTTTTGTTATGAGAGTTGTATTTTTTTGATCAATTGCCTCCGTGTAATTGAGTTCGGATTTTTATGAGCCCTATCGAAAAGTTACGATTAAAATATTTTCTGCTAATGGCTTTATCTTTCCATAGAGGTGGATTTTACTGTGCCTGACGCTTCACTTTCATCACAAAAAATAAGCTAAATTAAGATAAAACGCTTACATAATAAAATAGACGCGGAAAATTTAGAATTTACTAAAAATTAGGTCCAAAAAGCAAAAAAAGTATGCTATCATAGATAAATGTTTTAACGTAAAACGGAGGATGAAAACTATGGAAGTTGCTGATACTAGAACCGTGCAAGTGGAGAATGTCCTCATTGCACATCATTTTTTAAAAGATGTAGTTGTGCATACACCTCTACAAAAAAACGACTATTTATCAGAGAAATACGGCGCAAATATTTATTTTAAACGTGAAGATTTACAACATGTACGCTCATTCAAGCTTCGTGGCGCCTATTATAAAATTAAGAAAATCGAGGACGAAGCACGCAAGGTTGGCGTTGTTTGTGCAAGTGCAGGCAACCATGCACAAGGTGTAGCTTATGCCTGTGCCCAATTAAAAATCCAGGCTAGCATTTTTATGCCTCAAACAACACCGAAGCAAAAAATAGACCAAGTGCGTATGTTTGGGCGCGAATTTGTAGAGATTATTTTAGCAGGCGATACGTTCGATGACTCTGCCGAAAGCGCCTTAAGTTATTGCGAAGAACACGATAAAATCTTCATCCACCCATTCGATGATTTCGATGTCATTGCCGGTCAAGGAACTGTTGCAGTAGAAATTATGAATGATATGGAGGAGCCAATCGACTACGTTTTTGGCAGTATTGGTGGTGGTGGCTTAATGTCAGGCGTTTCTGCCTACGTTAAAAACCTCTCCCCTTCTACTAAAATTATTGGCGTAGAGCCTGAGGGTGCTGGCAGTATGAAAGCTGCTTTTGCTGAAGGTGGCGCTGTTGCACTTGATTGGATTGATAAATTCGTTGACGGAGCTGCGGTAAAATGTGTTGGCCATCACACTTATGATGTTTGTCGCCGTTATTTAGATGACATTATTCTTGTACCTGAAGGAAAAGTATGTACAACCATTTTAAATCTGTATAATAAACATGCGATTATTGCCGAGCCTGCTGGAGCATTATCAGTGGCAGCTCTTGATTTTTATAAAGAAGAAATTAAAGGGAAATCAGTCGTGGTCATTATCAGTGGTGGTAATAACGATATTGGACGGATGCAGGAGATTAAAGAAAAGTCACTTATTCATGAAGGTCTACTTTACTACTTCATCGTCAGCTTCCCTCAGCGTGCAGGAGCATTACGCCAATTCCTCACTAGTGTACTAGGACCAAACGATGACATTACTACTTTTGAATATACGAAGAAAAACAATAAAGAAAGTGGCCCTGCACTAGTTGGTATTGAGCTAGGCGATCAAGCTGATTATGAAGGACTACTTGCACGAATGGATGAATTCGGCTTCAAATTCAAAGAAGTAAACAACGACATTCAATTATTTGGCCTACTAGTTTAAAACGAAAGAGCTTCACTTCTTTGCAAGTGAGGCTTTTTATTTGATAAGATTTATCGATCGTTTTACATGATGTTGAAATAAGGTCATGTTAATAAGAGAAAATGACCTTTTGGCAAGGTGAGAGGTTGATTTCCGTTCCGCCAGCGTCCTTTCCTGGAGGCCTCCGATGAGCCGCTTCACTCACACGTTCGCTCCAGGGTTTCATCTGTGACGCTAATACCCTAGGCGTGACGCCGGCTCCTCTCCAATCAACCATTCTGCAAAAGTGTCTTTTCCTTGTCTTTCATACTAGCAGTAGTGAACAAAATAGCCCATTATTTGTATGATTAGAGAGAGGATAGGCTCTTATTTTCAATACGAAGAAGTATTAGTCACAACAACCATCAATAATATGAGGAATGAACACCTTCATTTTATTGGTACAACCTTTGTTAAAACGACAACACTTTTGTGGATTGGAGCGGAAGGCCTTTTCACCTTTCACAAAAATCCGATTGATTGTTTTGTTTTTTTCAACACATTGAAAAACGCCCATACTAGTGTATGAGCGTTTCACCTTTATCCTAATAAAGCACGATCCGAATTCATTTTCTCTCCACGAATGCGTTCAAATTCGGCCATTAAATCAGGAATCGTTAATTCATGTTTACGATCTTCTCCGACCTCTAAAATAATTTGACCTTTATCCATCATAATCAATCGATTCCCTAAATCTAAAGCTTGTTGCATATTGTGTGTAACCATTAATGTCGTTAAATGGTCTTTTTCCACTAAATACTTCGTAATACGAGTGATTAATTTCGCACGAGAAGGGTCAAGTGCAGCCGTGTGCTCATCCAACAACAATATGGATGGCTTTGTAAACGTGGCCATTAAGAGTGACAACGCTTGACGTTCTCCTCCTGAAAGTAAGCCTACCTTTGCTGAAAGACGGTTTTCCAGATTTAATCCAAGCATCTCTAATGATTCTTTAAAAAATTCACGGCGTTTTTTGTCTACACCCCTACGTAATCCTCTATTCTTATTGCGTGAATAAGCTAGTGCTAAATTTTCCTCAATCGTCATAGCAGGTGCTGTGCCCGCCATCGGATCCTGGAAAACACGACCTATATACTGAGAGCGCTTATATTCAGGCAAATGAGTAACATTGTTTCCATCAATCGAAACCGTTCCGAAATCTGGTGTTAATGCACCGGAAATCATATTCATCATCGTTGATTTTCCTGCCCCATTACTACCAATGATGGTAACAAAATCCCCTGGCTTTAAGTGTAAGTTAATCTCTGCAAGGGCAATCTTTTCATCCGGTGTTCCTTCATTAAATACCTTATTTATACCGTGTAATTTAAGCAAGGCCTTTTCCCCCTTGCTCTACTGTTTTGACTTGTGTAAGTTCGGCTGCCCGTTTAGCCTTACGTTTACGTTCCTTACGCTTGTTAATAAATTGAGGTAAAATCAAAGCTAAAATGACGATGATAGCCGTAATTAATTTCATATCACCCGAATCAAGGAAGTCTACACGTAATGCTAAGGCTAAAATAATACGATAAATAATAGCACCAGCAATGACTGCAAAAGTTGTACGGATAATTGTCTTTGTACCAAAAATAGCTTCCCCGATAATAACGGATGCAAGACCGATCACAATCATACCAATTCCCATACTAACATCGGCGAACTTTGAATATTGTGCGATTAAAGCTCCAGAAAATGCGACAAGTGCATTGGAAAGTCCTAGCCCTAAAATAATAAGTGTATCTGTATTTGCTGAGAAGCTGCGAATCATTCGTTTATTATCACCAGTAGCCCGAATTGCCAGCCCAACCTCTGTTTTTAAGAACCAGTCTGCCACTAGCTTAATTAAAATCGTGATAATTACTATGACAATCAGCACACTCCAAGTAGTTGGTACTTGTTGAATGCCCATACTTTGTAATAGGTTGTTGAGGGCATCATCGATCCCTAAATTACTCCAAAACGCTTTAAACTTTGAAAATATCGTTTCAGAGTTTAGTAATGGAATATTGGGGCGACCTATCGTATTTTCTGCAGTTAACCCCATAATCCGTAGGTTAATGGAGTATAATGCGATCATCATTAAAATTCCTGATAATAATGGGTTAATCTTTCCTTTCGTGTGAAGGATTCCTGTCATACATCCAGCAATAAATCCAGCAACAATTGCCACTAAAGTCGCTAAGATTGGGTGGTAGCCAAGCAAAACCATTGTTGCTGCTGTTGCCGCCCCTGTTACAAAGCTTCCATCAACCGTTAAATCCGGAAAATCTAACACCCGAAATGTTAAATATACACCAAGTGCCATAATTGCATAGATGATTCCTTGCTCCACTGCGCCAAATAATGCTAAAAACATCGTTGAATCATCTCCTAAATCTCTTTATTATTCTACTGCTTGTAAATGAAGAGAAAGCGGGGATGGTTCCCCCGCTTCGATTTATTTTTCTAGAAGTTCTGCACCCCAAGAATCTTTAATTTCAATTCCTAAATCATCCGCTACTTTTTTATTAATTAATAGCTTTAGATTTTGTGGATATTGCGCTGGCGTTTCAGCAGGTGTTGCTTCACCTTTTAAAATTTTTACTGCCATTTGCCCAGCTTCATATCCGATATCGAAATATTCAAAACCATAAGCAGCCAAGCCACCACGTGCCACAGAGTCAAGCTCTCCTACAACTAAAGGTAATTTATTGGCACTTGCTACATCAATAACAGACTCTAAAGCAGAGACTACTGTATTGTCCGTAATAATATAGAATGCATCGACTTTGCCGATTAAGGATTCAGTTGCTTGTTTTACTTCCGCAGAAGTAGCCGCAGATGCCTCTTTAACCTCAAGACCTTGCTCAGCCATCACTTTTTTTACTTCCTTCACTTGTGCTACGGAGTTTTGTTCACCAGCGTTGTAGACCATACCAACGTTTTTAGCACCTAGCTCTTTTAAAAATGCCACTGTTTTAGAAATCGTTTCAGGATGTAAATCGATTGTACCTGTAACATTTTTCCCTGGCTTCTCCATTGACTCAATGAGCTGAGCACCCACAGCATCTGTTACAGATGTAAAGATAATTGGAATATCACTAGTTGCTGTTGCCGCGGCTTGTGCAGAAGGTGTAGAGTTAGCAAATATTAAATCTACGTTTGCACTTACTAGATTGTTAGCAATCGTTGTGTTAAGACTATTATCGCCTTGTGCAATTTGTGGATCATAATCAACTTTTAAGCCAGCATCTTCAATTGCTTTTTTAAAGCCTTCCGTCGCTGCATTTAACGATGGATGCTCCACAATTTGCGTAATTCCGATTTTATATGTTTTATCATCTGCGTTTCCGCTCTCACTTGCATTATTCGTTTCTTTTCCTTTTGAATCTGTTGAACTAGTTCCACCACTACCACAAGCAGCGAGTAGTAACACTAATCCAAAGAGAAGGAATGAAAGCTTTTTCACATTGCTCTTCACAAATAATCCCCCCGATTATGTTCTAGAATATCTATCACACTTTATCCAAACAAAGTGTGAATGTATCGCTATATTATCGTTATTATGGAGCTCCGTCAACAACATTATGAATGTTCTGACTTTTGTATTTGACGAAATATTTTACGTTTTCATTTAATTTTGCGCTTTAAACCGCTAAACTACGCTGTTTTTGTTCTTCAATTTCTTTTTGTAACATAGCAAAATTTTTTATGTCAATTTTGCGAAGATTGTCCTATTGTTAAAAAGTCTGACATTTGACTTCTGTAGGCTATCTATAATAAAATGATTACTTGTGTGAAAGCACCGTGGTTCGTAACCATCCCACGAAAAAATTATGATAACAACCAACGACACAAGATATATAGATATATGCTTTAAACGTTGATATAACAGTATTTATGAACGTTCTCGAAAAATCATGATATACATTGCACTACGATAAAAACCAATTTTTTTTACACATTTTTTTCACAAAAAGGCTGCCTTTTATATGGTGGTCTTTTTTATTTACCTGCTCACAACATACCCTACCTTGCGAGGTACAACCACAATCTTTTTATCAACAGGCTTATTAACATTTGTGGATGTCTTTTTCTTCGGCTGCTCCAAAATATCAAACATACTCATTTGTTTATTCATAAATAATACCTCTTTCTTTATAATCAATAGTTTAAGATTTATAAAATAAGTAAATACTAACCTGTGTAAGGGGGATCGCTATGAACAACAATGTGTCCTAAACCCTTAATCTCTTTATTCCATTCTTATAGTTCATAGCGATTACCATTCAAGCCAGTTTTCTAAATTTGGTCTATTACTTACTTCTAAACTACTATCACGCTCATTCAGCCAGTTATAGAAAGGTACTGGACGTGTTCTATCTGTTGTTTCTTCTATAGATGATGATTTACTAAGCTTCATATTAGAACGCTCTACAGCCTTGTTATATGCACCTGTGAATACGGCTCTTAATGTGCTTGTAACTGTCAGAATACCTTCTTTAATATCCATAGCAATTTTAAATAGCACGTTCTTAGCTTTTATAAAGTCAGGTGCACTTTGAACCTGAGCAGCTAATACAACCTTGTGCAATTCGTCTTTCAAGTTATCAGCTAATGGCAGGCTATTCATGAAGTCGAATAACATCACCTGATACTCATTCATGTATTCTTTTTTCTTTTCAGCTTGCAAAGCTAATTCATTTTCAAGACTCATAATATTATTTGCTTGTTTAGAACTTAAAAGATTAAAAGATTTAATGCTTACATCTTCTGAAACATCTTCCAAAGCCTTGTCATTACTAGCTTCAACGACTTCCTCTCGATGCGTCATATCCGATACATCATTCTGAGGTAAAAAAAAATAGATGTTGGCTCCCTTGATACCATTACGCTTTGAACGATTGGCTTTACCGATAATTTCTAACTTCACTAGCTTACTGATTGCTCGACTAACTGTTATTAATGAAACACCAACCTCATTAGCAATCGTTTCGTTTTTAAGGTGACAAGTTCCTGGATAATCTAAACAGTGTGACTTGATAGCGAAAACGATGGCACGTTCTGATTTAGTTAAATTAAAGCGATCTTCTTTAATACGTTCATTGATTTGGTTATCCATGTCCTCTACAGTTTCAAATGTTGTATATTGTGCTAAGTATTCAAATGCCATCGTTTTCACCTCGCTTTCTAATTACGAACGTTCTAGGATCCATTGAATGAATATTGTTCGTCTTATTGTGAGTTATTTAAAAACTCAATCGAGAGCATCATTTATGATGCTCCCTGTTCAGTTTTTAAATTTTTTTAATCTTAAGCACGATATTTTAAATCTGAGGCACGATAGTGGGATTCAACTCGTGCAGCTACTGGGTCTGTAATTTCTACTTTCAACGAGAAGTCTATTTCCTCAATCAAATTTACTTCTGCTCCATTTGCTACAGCCCATTTTTCAATTTTCTTTAAAGCCGAGTAAGCACTTTTCAACTTTCCCCCTACTGCATTTACACCATGAATAATGAACACATAAGGTTCTGTTCGAGAGACTTCAACACGTTTCTCAATAGTTTCAAAGATTAAATTGCTAACCTCTAACCCAGCTAAATTTTTCATTTTAATTCCTCCTAGCGTAATTTTATTACTTCTTGAAAAGAGTATATAACCACTAAAGTAATAAGTCAATACGATAGGAGTAATTTAATTTCTTTTATAGTATTCAAAATTACTTCTCTATGGTAAAATCATTACTATAGAAGTAAACGTAAAAGGCGGTGTATGTATGGGTATTAAATTTTTAGTGTCTGATTGGCTTGGAAAAAAGAAGATGACACAAAAAGAGTTATCGGATTTAACTGGTATCAGACCTGCTACAATATCAGCTTTGTATCACGATAAAATTAAAAGAATTGAAGTTGAGCAATTGGAGAAATTATGTTCGGTCTTTGAGTGCCAACCTGGGGATTTAATGACTTTTGAAACAGATAACTAACATCGGTTGTCTGTTTTTTTATATGTACATTTGTCTCCTTATTTCCTAAAATGGAAATATAGAGGGAGGAATTTACAAATGAAAAAATTAGTATTTAGTGCAGCATTAGTATTAAGTCTTGGACTAGCAGGTTGTGGAGATACAGCTACAAAAGAAGAAACACCAAAAGAGGAAAAGCCAGTGGCTGAAACACCAAATGATTCTAAACAAGAAACAACAGCACCAGCTACTAAAGAAGATGGAAAGTTAACTGAGGAAAAATTTAAACAAATTAAAGATGGCATGACATATGAAGAAGTAGTTAAAATCGTTGGTGCTGAAGGTAAAATTATGTCTGAAACAGGTTCAGCTGGTGAACCGCACCACACTGTTATGTATGAATTTGAGACAGATGGTGTCATTTCATCTGCAACAATGATGTTCCAAGGCGGTAAGCTAATCAACAAAGCTCAATTCGGTGTAGATACATCTGATATTAAAATTACAATTGAGCAATTTAACAAACTGGAAAATGGTATGACAAAAGAACAAGTATTTGAGATTCTTGGTGGTGAAGGTGCCGTTATTTCTGAATCTGGCGATGTAGTTATGTATAGCTATAACGGTAATTCTTTAGGTGCTAATGCTTCCCTAATGTTCCAAGGCGGTAAATTAATGAACAAGACTCAATTAGGATTAGAATAAGAAAGAAAAGTCACTCAAATGAGTGGCTTTTTTTGTGAGAAATTATAGAAAAAATGTATAATAAATAACATAAACCTATTTACTTTTTTGAACAGATATTATATAATTAAAGTATAGAAAGGAGGTGAACAAGAGTGGATGATTTCGAGAAAGTCCTTGCAACAGTAGCACTAGTCGCAACAGCCTTTAAAGCTTTTACATCAGGCTTGAAAGACATTTACGACATGATGCAAGGAACAAAGAAAAAGCGACGCTCCCCCGCTAAGAAGAAACGTCGCAAATAAACTGTGAAGGAGGTTAAACCCTCCTTCTCAATAAAATTATATCACATCCACTTAAATGAATGAAAAAATTGCTCAAAAGGTTCGGTTATACAAACATTGCTTTGATATTAGCAAGCACTGTGATAATACTCACATATGTTAACTTTCAATCTCCATCAACATTAGATTATGTATTAATGGCTTTGTATGGTATCACAATATTAGTTCACATTATAAGACTTATCCTGTTTCTGTTTAATAAGAGGTGATCACATGAAATATAAATTTGAATCAACTGAGGAACTGCTTGAATTTTTAAATGAAGAACTTTTATCTGCAGCTGAGGCAATTGAAATTTTAGATATATCTAAAGCACGTCTAGGAAAATTAGTAAAAGACGGAAAGTTAATTGCAGCTAAAGAGCAGCCTAAAATGTTTTTAAAAAGCATGATATTAGAGAAAAAAGAAGAACTAGAATTACTTAGAAAAAAGTATAGACCATATGATGAATAAACGAAAAATGACCAGGTACTCACATTCAATTGAGCGCCTGGCTTTATTTGTTAATACACCATTTTTATGTTTTTATAGGTAAATTATATTACGAAATTATGCTATTATTATCCTTAAAAGATTAGAATTTCACCATGTAACAACGAACAAAGTAGTTTAAGGAGATGTATATTGGAAGTGAAAAAGTATCACTTATATTTAGATGAAAGTGAATCACAAAACAAAGATAGAACAGAAGTATCATTCTGCTTAGCAGGAATAATTGTAGAAGAAAGTAAAATGGAAGCATTAGAAAATAAATTAATTAATTTAAAAGAGTCTATTTGGTCTGCAACCCACTGTAATCCAAAAGAAATAATTTTGCATGAGATGGACGTTAGGAAAGTTCAAAAACGAAATAAAAGAGTATTAGAAACAATTGACCCTTTATTCCATTGTTTCAAAGCAAGAAAATACAGTCGGATTTTATATGATGGGATAAGTGACATTATCAAAGAGTCGGATTGCAAAATTATCGGTGCCTCGGTACATAGACAGAAATTAGATAATCACTTTAAAAAAACCCTAGTAACTACAGATCACTTAATTGTTTTTCAAATAATATTAGAGAATTTCTGTCATTTCTTAGATTCAGTAAATGGTATAGGTGAGGTGTATTACGAATCACAAAACTTTACTACTGATGGGAAAATTAGAAAACATTATAATCAGATAAAATCTAATGGTTCTATGTTTATCAATGCTGTTACTATGCAAAAACATTTAAAGGAAATTGAATTTCCTAATAAACAAGATAACAATCCTGGATTACAAGTAGCTGATTTCGTACCTAATAATTTCGCAAGAAACCATTTATGTTTACCGCACCATGAATTTAATATCTACAATGTGCTTAGAAAACAAAGATATAATGGCAACATTGAAAAAAGAGAACGCTTTGGCGTTAAATACATGCCTTAAAAAAATTAAAAATTTTTCACATATTGCTTTACAATCCGCATATACTGCATATATAATTAGATTCGAGCAAGGGATTGGCTAGCATCACGTTAATCGTGCACACCTAACCGTGTGGTAAGTGAAAGTAAGTTCTTAACTTAACTTAGCTTCGTTGCTTGATAACACGAACCCTTCTTTAATTTAATTATCCAAGACCTGAGTACAATACTCAGGTCTTTTTCTTTGTCATTATTTTTGGTGACTGATTAATAATTTTTCTACTTGTGTCTTCAAAGCCATATTAGCATAAGTAAATACTGCATCCTCCCCAGCTGTAGCAACAATTAAGTCACTAAAATATTCATCAGTCTTTACCCACCGTACTACTCTAATTTTGTCTTTGGCTAACAACCTCTTAGCATTGTAACATTCTTGTGAAATGTCTTCTAAA
>Ga0213823_1000214_pt1 | contig 59286 bp, 60 predicted proteins | sample MC6MC0907MG_FD_179887 | JGI IMG/M metagenome (GOLD analysis project Ga0213823, IMG submission 179887) | Enriched soil aggregate microbial communities from Iowa State University, Ames, United States - MC6-MC0907-MG | ecosystem: Environmental > Terrestrial > Soil > Unclassified | place: USA: Iowa...
CCGCCTAGCTTTTCTGCTTCCTCTATAGCTCTTCCGTTATAGGATTGGACACTGAAGGTTGAAAAATGCGGAGCCAAAACAATACTTACAGCTTCTTCAATTCCGTCTTCATGCATTTTTTTCACAGCGTCTTCTATAAATGGAGCTATATGTTTTAATCCCAGATACATTTTAAATTCAATTTCATCTTGAAGTTGATTTAAATGTTGTTCAAGCTTTTCTGCTTGGTCAAGTGTGATTTTTGCTAATGGAGAGATCCCGCCGATTGCTTCATAACGATTACGAAGGTCTTCCAACATCTCAGGGCTTGGCTTTCGGCCATGGCGGATATGTGTATAGTATCCTTCTAAATCATCTAATGAATAAGGGGTACCGTATGCCATTACCAATAGACCCATCTTCTTCTTTGTCATATGCTGCACCTCATTAATAAGTCTCTTTGCTTTCCCAATTTAGGAAAGGTTATTACTAGATTTACAGCCAGTAATAGACCTTTTTAAACAACTCATATTATTGTGCCAAAAAATTGGACGGCTTACCAATTTTAACACCTACAGATGAGAACTTAGCGACTCAATTTAGATGCTGAATACTCATGTATAAAGGATGCTAATCGTTTCAATGTTTCCGGATTAACAGATGGGAATACACCGTGACCTAAATTAAAAATGTAGCTGTCTTGTGCCATTCCTTGATCTAAAATGGCTTTCGCTCTTTCTTCAATCACTTCCCAAGGAGCTAACAAAATCGCTGGATCTAGGTTGCCTTGAATGGTTTTATGAATGCCCATTTCCCTTGCTTGTTGAATCGGCAAGCGCCAATCTAAACCTACAACATCAATTGGAAGGTCATTCCATTCTAATGCCAAATGGCTTGCGCCAACACCGAACATAATTAACGGAACGTTTTCTTCTTTTAATGATGTAAAAATGCGGTTCATGATTGGTTTAATGAAATAGCGGTAGTCCTCGACATTTAATGCCCCAACCCATGAATCAAAGATTTGAATGGCCTTAGCTCCAGCATTTATTTGTGACTTTACGTATGTAATGACCATATCACCTAGTTTATCCATTAACGCAAACCATGCTTTAGGCTCAGTGTACATAAAGGCTTTTGTTTTATTGTAGTTTTTTGAAGGTCCGCCTTCAATCATATAACTGGCAAGTGTAAACGGTGCCCCGGAAAATCCAATTAAAGGCACATTCAATTGCTCAGTCGTCAATAATTTGATTGTATCCAATACATATGGAACATCTTCTTCAGGATGGATTTCACCTAGCTTTTCAACATCTGCTAAAGAACGGATTGGATTATCAATCACGGGTCCAATTCCACCCTTAATTTCAACATGCATGCCCATCGCTGGAAGAGGGGTCATGATATCCTTATATAAAATCGCTGCGTCTACGTTATATTGCTCAACAGGTAAGCGCGTTACATAAGCACATAGCTCAGGCTGGTGAGTGATTTCAAACAATGAATACTTTTCTTTAATCTCTCGATATTCCGGCTGGGAACGGCCCGCTTGGCGCATATACCATACAGGTACATGGTCTGTTTTCTCACCTTTCGCTGCTTTTAAAAATGTTTCATTAATTGGCCTTGTCATGAATAAAAGTCCACCTTTCAAAGACATATCTGTTTTCCATTTTAATATATTGAACATAAATTTAAAAACTTTTGGAATGAATGTTCATATACATAGACTGTCTCCACTATATCTATTAATCCTATTTGTGTATAGCTAACAATACTAACTGTCAAAAAAAAGTCGTTTTTATTGTTATAATTTGTTTAAATTAACAGGAAGTATGGAAAATAGTAAAGGTATAGACTAATAGAAAATCAACTGGTGAGGAGGAAAACAAATGAACATCTATCTGACCGCTGGAACGTTCGATTTTTTAAAACGAATAGAAAGTAAATACCCTTATGAGGTAATGGTGACAATGATTAATGAAAATGGAGCCTTACTACTCCATGAAACAACTGGAGGAACTGAATTTAAAGAACCGCGCAGGTATGATGTGTTAGAATCAATCGGGGACATCAAAAAAGAGGGCTTTGCTGTGATGAATAATATCCCCGTGACAGATGAAGGCCGCCCCTTATTTGAGCATCAATGTAAAAATCAAGTTCGAAAAGTAGAGAACGAGCTGGGATTGGTTGCTTTTAGACTGCTTCGTCCCTTATCATCCAATACGTATGTGTTCTTAACGATTTGGGAAAATGAAGCATTTTATCAAAAGTGGCAGAAATCCGATTCTTTTTTTGAGGCAGATAAAATCAAAGGAACAGGTATAAATGCACAGCAAAAAATTTTTGCAAGTGCTCCTTATGTAAGTAAATATTCGATAACAAAATAGATGGATAAAATGAGAATGGGGTGAACACTCCATTCTTTTTTTCTCTCCCCCCTCACCACTGAACGTAACTTTCATATTCTGTATTACATCCAGCAGGGCTATAGCCCGCTTGTTGGAGTAACGAAGGGAGGGAAATAAAATGCTTATCGAGCTTACAGCTCTTCATTGGATATATGTGGCCTTTATTATCCTTATTATTGGGTTTATGGTAATGAGAAGGGACACGACCATTGTTTGTATTGTCGGGATATTCTTGATTGCACTTACAGCCACTGGCAGTTTAAGTCATTCGATTAGCAGTATATTCAATAGCTTCAGTTATGCGATTACAGAATTATTATCTACTATACTGGTTATTTCAATCATTGTCGCAATGAGCCACACCTTAACAACCACCGGGATTAACGATGTCATGATCTCACCTTTTCGGAAATTAATTCGCAATCCGACACTTGCCTATTGGACGATTGGGATCTTGATGATGGTCATTTCTTGGTTCTTTTGGCCATCCCCCGCGGTTGCCTTGCTAGGAGCTGTTCTCCTACCAGTTGCAATTAGGGCGGGACTACCGGCACTTGGTATTGCCATGGCGATGAATTTGTTCGGTCACGGAATTGCTTTATCGGGGGACTTCGTTATCCAGGCAGCACCAAAGCTGACGGCGGACGCAGCGGGGCTTCCCGTCCAAAACGTCGTTAATGCCAGTATTCCGTTAGTGTTTATTATGGGCCTTGTAACAACTGTTACTGCCTTTTACTTTTTAAAGAGGGATATGAAGCGGGGTATCCTTCAAACCACTGACACCGTCACCCCAAATTCACCAACAGAAGTCTCTGACCAACCTGCCCTATTATCACTCGCTCAAAAGCGATCCTTTGCAATATTAGTTCCTCTATTATTTGCTGCTGACGTTGCTGCGATGTCTATCCTTGATTTAGCGGGTGGAGATGCAACTGCCTTAATTGGTGGAACCTCCATAATTATTCTTCTTTTAATCACATTAACAAGTCACAAAAACAAAGGTCTTGAAAAAACAACACATTATTTAATTGAAGGCTTCCAATTTGGATTTAAGGTTTTTGGCCCTGTTATTCCGATTGCTGCATTCTTTTATCTAGGGGATAGCGGTTTTACTAAAATCATCGGTGATTATTTACCAAAAGTATCCCATGGAATCGTCAATGATTTAGGTATTGCACTCGCTGGAATTGTTCCATTAAGTAAGGCTGTTGGTGCTGTCACGTTAACAACTGTTGGGGCCATTACTGGTTTGGATGGTTCTGGATTCTCTGGCATCTCTTTAGCCGGGTCGGTTGCCAGTTTGTTCGCAGTTGCAATTGGCAAAGGTGCAGCCACACTAACAGCTTTAGGGCAAATAGCCGCGATTTGGGTAGGTGGAGGAACATTGGTTCCATGGGCATTAATTCCAGCTGCTGCCATTTGTAACGTCGATCCGTTTGAACTGGCAAGACGAAACCTTATCCCCGTATTTATCGGGCTTGTCGTAACAACGATTGTTTCTATTTTTCTCATCTAAATTTTTGCCGGGGCTGACGAATGGTCAGCCTCTTTTGCTTCTTATAATAGAATATAAATGTTAAAATAGTTTGAAAATACAAACTTATCTGGGGGGCTCCATATGTTAAACAATCTGTTTGCTAAATTAGAAGCTTACTATGAAGAAATGGTCTCAATCAGGCGCTATCTGCATCAGCATCCGGAACTATCGTTTCAGGAATACGAAACAGCAAAATTAATACAGACTTATTATGAAGACCTCAATATTGAAGTTAAAGGTAATGTTGGCGGCAATGGAGTGGTTGCCAAGGTTTATGGGAAAAAACCTGGAAAGACGGTTGCCCTACGAGCCGATTTTGACGCATTGCCCATTCAGGATGAAAAAGATGTTCCATACAAGTCACTTGTACCCGGGGTCATGCATGCCTGTGGCCATGATGGTCATACTGCCACACTCCTTGTCCTTGCGAAAACATTAAATGAACTTCGTGAAGAACTCGAAGGGACTTATGTCTTTATCCATCAACACGCAGAAGAATATGCTCCCGGTGGGGCGGCACCTATGATTGAAGATGGCTGTTTAGAGGGGGTAGACGTCATCTTTGGCACTCATTTATGGGCAAGCGAACCAACTGGTACCATCCAATACCGAACAGGTCCGATTATGGCGGCAGCAGACCGTTTTGAAATTGAAATTCAAGGTCAAGGCGGCCACGGAGCACAGCCGCATTTAACAAAAGATGCCATCGTTACAGCTTCACAGCTAGTGGTTAATCTCCAGCAAATCGTCAGCCGCAAAGTCAATCCGGTTGAAGCTGCTGTGGTTACTGTTGCTTCCTTTACTGCTGAAAATGCCTTCAATGTCATTGCTGACAAAGCAAAATTAGTAGGAACCGTCCGGACTTTTAAGGAAGATATAAGGCAATTTATTGAAGAAGAACTGGAACGAATCATCCACGGTACCTGTTATTCAGCTAATAGCACCTATAAGTATAATTTTGTAAGAGGTTATCCTGCAGTGGTAAATCATGAAAGGGAAACAGAGTTTTTAATTACCTGCGCAAAGGATGTTGTCGAGGTCAAAACAATTGAAGAAACCGAACTGCAAATGGGCGGTGAGGATTTTGCTTATTATTTGCAAAAGATCCCAGGCACTTTCTTCTACACGGGCGCAAAACCAGCTGAAGACCATGACGGATTCCCGCATCACCATCCAAAATTTGATATTGATGAGAAAGCGATGCTAATTGCTGCTAAAACACTTGGTACAGCAGCAATTAGCATCCATAAAGAGTAACCAAAAAGCCCCTATCTCTCCTTAGAGTTCAGGGGCTTTTTGCAACAATCTTAATCTGTAGGTGTTCATTGCCGTTTCACCTAAATGTTTTAGAAGATTATTATTAGCATAGGCGCCAACAAATGCACCTATACCCGGGACAAGCTGAAATAATTTAGCAAGGTCAATATAATCACGGTACTCCTGCTGGAACTTGCGCCAATCCATATCTACAAGAATCTGCTTGCGGCTATCCCAATTTTCAATCTCAGATAAAGTATCCTTGCGAATTTCATCACTTGAAAAAGCCAGCTGAAAAATATGGAGAATAAATATTCTTTCTTCATATTTTCTTGTATCAAATCCATAAACAGATGCGGCTTCGAACAGAAATTTCATCTTAATCGATAAGAGTAATGGAAAATCAGCAAGACCAAGTAAAATGCCTCCTGCCCCCGTCCCCGCTCCTTCGACCACAGCTGTCTTTTGATAGGCCGATACTTTTTTTCGAGCCAATTCATCTCTTTCTGCAAGTGTTAACCCGTTGGCCTGGTCTTTATTTGTAGTCACTTTTGAGCCTATTAACGTCGCTTTGACCATCGCTTTAATGCTATCCGTCATTACCTCATGAACCTTTTCCGGAATCCATTCGTTGATTTTCCCTTGAGCTTTTTTCGATATACGGTTCATCATTCCAGAACGTCTGGTTATTTTACGTTTCCATTCTTCCACTTCCTCGTATACCATTAATTCGTACTCGTTCAAAATGACCAACCCCTTTACACCTTATTTTATCCCGCATTAACGGACAGTAAAAATCCCTAAGTCTTTGAAGTAAAAAGGATCAGCCGGGGGTCAACTTCTCCTAATAGCCCGATTTAATTAACTATCCATCAGTCGGGAAGGCCCCCACACAGATGGTTAGTTGAACTATATGCTTACATACGCTGAAAACAGCCAATAGTTTCAAAAAAAAAATTCCCCTTCTACTCAAATGGGGAATTCTTAATTTATGCTTTTAAACGATTTTTACCGTAAAAATAAACGAAAATGTAGCTGAACGCCAGACCTGCGAATAAAGTAAGCAGTGAAATAAACATTTCGCCTTTTACCAAAATAAATAACGCGAAGACGATGGATTGGATCGTTAAAATAATCATTAATAGAAAATGAAACGAAGCTGTTTTATATTTAGATGCAACCGGGTAAATATCTACCCACAGTTTGTTTTGATGGTGATTCCACAACGGCAGCAATTGAAATCCGGTTAGATATAAAAATAAAACACTAAGTAAGATTTGCCCCAAACCAAATGAAATAAAATAGATGCCAAGCGCACCAATCACCGTTAAACGGAGGAATAATCCCAGATAATCGGAGGAGCGTAAAAACGTTCGTGAAAATAAATATAAGTAGGTTTTATCTTGTGAAAATGACACCCTGCTAATTAACAAATCTAACCATTTTCTTCTTTTTACAGTGTCCTTTAATTTTGGTACATCCGTAAACATGTTGGCCAAGCGATAGAAAGAAGCCATCCTCTTTTCTTCCTGGTCAATTAATTGATCCCACTTTAAGCCCATTTTTTTTGTCCGCGCTGAAAAGCTGTAATAATATAAACACATAATCAATGCGATAATGAAAAGAATAATAACGTTTGCCTGTTTAAATAAAAGGTAGGAAAATGCGGCATTAAGAAAAAAGCGAACAACGATATCCCATCTATGTACAGATAGCTCAACATAATAATTAATTTTCCATGTAATTGCTAAATTCCAGCACTTCACAATAAGTAACACGGCTAAAAACGGGATAAATGAACTAAAACCATTATTGCTGACATGTGCATAAATCGGCATAAGTACTGCCAGTACCATTAACAGTATATAGCCTTGAAAGACAAAGCTTGCAATCCCTGAACGGAGAAAATATCCTTTCAGTTTTTCCTCTAGCGGTAGTAAAAATACCCTATCTGCTTCCAGCAAAAAGTTGTAAACCGGGCTGTATGTTGCGAAAAATCCAATGATAACCGCTAAAATTAATTCTGCAGGAAAATCGGTTGAAAGTGTTTCAATCCATTTTTGATAATAAAATGCTGCTGTTCCAATTAAAAATAATAAGACGATGACAAGATGCCCATTGAAAATATAGCGTAAATATCTTCCCAAATCTTTCATACGACCGCCGGCGCGATTTTTCCAAAGTTTCTTCTCATCAAACATAATTTTCTTCCTTCGTCAATTGAATATATAAATCGTCTAAAGAGGCTGTTGGCATAGAGAACTGCTTTCTTAACTCATCAAGTGTTCCTTTGGCACGGATTTTCCCTTCATGGAGAATGACAAAGCGGTCACAATATTTTTCCGCAGTGGCAAGAATATGTGTCGACATTAAGATTCCCGCACCCTTGTCTTTCATCTTTTTCATCAAATCGAGCAGTGACTGAATCCCGAGCGGATCTAGGCCAACAAATGGTTCATCAACAATATAGAGTGATGGTTGTACGAGGAACGCACACATAATCATGACCTTTTGTTTCATCCCTTTGGAAAAATGAGCCGGAAACCAGTTTAAGCGCTTTTCCATCCGGAATTCTGACAATAGCGGGGAAATTCGCTGTTTATAGGTGGACTCATCCAGCCCGTAAGCCATGGCAGTTAATTTTAAATGCTCATCTAGCGTTAGTTCTTCATATAAAACTGGTGTTTCAGGAACAAACGTAAATAAGCGGCGATAGGCTTCTTTATTTTCTGTAAAGGATTGTCCATTAATTTTGATGGAGCCTTTATGTGGTTCCATTAATCCGATAATATGTTTGATAGTCGTACTTTTCCCTGCCCCATTCAGTCCAATAAGTCCGACTAATTCCTTTTCGTGAACTTCAAAGGAAACATCCTTTAATACAGGGTTCCTTGTATATCCCCCGACAAGATTTTCGATTGTTAATAAAGACATTTGCAAACGTCCTTCCGTAGCATGATTATGGTTTTCATTTTACCAAATTGTCTTCGATAAAGAAAACTTGTCGATTGCCTTTAGGCGAAGACAGAGGCTTAGCTGCATTTATGCCAATATGAAAGTGGTACTTTCCTATTGGTTAAAAATAGTTTTCAATTTTCCATCAAACTTTTTGTATATTTCTTTCATGCGCGGACATCATAATATTCGAAGGGGAAACAACTTACTTCGATGAAGAAATTCATCAAATCTTGAGATGAGGTGTCTGCTAAAGACAATAACATTTCAAACAAGTGAGCTTCTATTCGTTTCAAACAAGGGGATGGTTGTATTGTACAATGTGCATGGATACCATTTTGAGTTCAAGTAACACCAACTGTTTATCTAAAAAATAAACGGCAAATGAGGTGTTTACCGCAGATCGCTACCCGTTTTTAAAGGTTAGGAAAACCAATAAAAACAAATAGGGGATGGTCAGCTTGAACAATGATGTCTCTTTATAATAAAACACTCTATGAAAAATGAGGTGTTTATCAAAGAACACTCCTGAAAAAACGTAAAAATTGAAGCAATTCCCCTTCGGGAAGGCGGGATTCCATGCGGATCCTGCCTTTTTCATATATACAAATATGTGGTAAAATAATACAAACATTTTTAAAAGGGGTTGTGCAGAAAATGAGTGATTGTATTTTTTGTAAAATTGTAAATGGAGAAATACCTGCAGCAAAAGTTTTTGAAAATGAGCATGTACTAGCGTTTTTAGATATTAGTCAAGTCACAAAAGGGCATACACTCGTCATTCCGAAGGTACATAAGGAAAACTTATTTGAACTGACTCCTGAAATAGCAAGAAATATTTTTGAAGTCGTCCCCTCCATTGCAAATGCGCTCGAAAAAGAATTTGAGCCGGCTGGTTTAAATACTATCAATAATAATGGAGAACAGGCAGGTCAGACAGTATTTCATTTCCATATTCATTTGATCCCACGCTATGGTAAAGGGGATGGATTGGGAGTAGTTTGGAAAAGTAACCAAAGTGATTATACATCCCAAATGTTACAAGAAATGGCAGTAAATATTAATAAACAGCTTTAAGCTGGCGTTCAGAGTAGTTGGAGTTAATTTTTCTGAAAATTATATCTTTATTAATATTATCGTAATATGTTATAATGAACATAAGTTTTTCGCTGCAGGCAATCAGTGCACTGCAGGAGGAACAAATAGCTCAGGATAGCAGAGGAGAGATGAGATATGAATACAAAGAACCTTGTAGTTTTAGCACTTTTAGCAGGAATTGGGGTAGTCTTGCACACGGTAATGCCGGCGTTCCTTACCATTAAACCAGACATGATGCTGGCGATGATGTTTTTAGGAATTATTCTTATCCCAGAAAAGAAAAGTGTCATGTTGTTGGCAATTGTGACAGGAGTATTATCTGGTATAACAACTAGTTTTCCTGGGGGCACAATTCCGAATATTATCGATAAACCTGTCACCGCACTGATCTTTTTTGGTTTATTTTTAGCCTTAAAAAATTACCGAAACTCGATTATTAGCGTTGGGGTCTTAACAGCAGTCGGAACTTTGGTTTCAGGCACGGTCTTTTTAGGATCAGCTTACTTCTTAGTAGGTTTACCAGGGCCATTCGCAGCATTATTTGCTGCAGGGGTTTTACCAGCTGTTGCCCTCAATACCATAGTGATGGTTATTTTGTATCCAGTGGCTCAATCTATAGTAAAAAGAACTAATTTGTCATCAGCTTCCGTCATTCAAAAGTAATGCACGGGATCCTTTTTAAGAAAAGAACCCCATGGGGTTCTTTTCTTAAATTACATACTACAAAGTCTATGAAAAAGTTGAAAGCATGAAAGCAAGAATCAAGGCAATTCCTCCGGCCCCGGCTAATGCGGCCGCTCTTTTCTTTAATACTTGTTTTGGCGGATAAACACCAGGTCTTTTTAAATCAAATAAATATTTACCTGCTCCCAAAAAAAGAATAGCACTTATGAAAAAAAACGTCACAGCTACAATCTTCATCTTTTTTGTCCCCCTACTAAGTATCGTAAATTAGAACAATGGTTGTAACTATTTATATGTTTTACCGTCCATTCCTATGAACAAGGTCTCTTTAAAGCAGCTTAATAACGGATTACTATACAAAAAAAATTATTTTTTAAAATTTAAAATTCTAAAAGTTGCCATCATTTGGAGATAGCAAGTAAAATGAAATTAAAATCTTTTTTATATAAATTTAAAGTAGGGGACTATGAAAGAAACAGTCTAGGAGCAAGAAAGCGAATTTTCAGAATATAATAAACAAAGTCATTTTAGTAACTCTTTAATCAAAATGGGGAGAAGGAGTAGGCTTTTTTATAAAAATTTTAAAATTTCAATATAAAAATATTATAATTTCTAAAAATTTTGTTAATTAATATCTTTATTAATTTTTACTTTATTGGCATAATGATAATAGAGAAATATAAAAGTAGGTGAAAATGGGGATGACTGAGAAACAATATACGATGAAGGAAGCGATGATTTTTAGTCAGAGAATTACGCAATTAAGTAAAGCGTTATGGAAGTCGATTGAAAAAGACTGGCAGCAATGGATTAAACCCTATGATTTAAATATTAATGAACATCATATTCTTTGGATCGCCTATCATTTGAATGGCGCCTCCATCTCGGATGTAGCTAAATTTGGGGTAATGCATGTCTCAACAGCTTTTAATTTTTCTAAAAAATTAGAAGAACGGGGTTTGTTGAAATTTTCAAAAAAGGAAAATGACAAACGTAATACCTATATTCAGCTCACCGAAAAAGGGGAAGAGATTTTACTTCAATCAATGGAAACATACGAGCCCAATGAAAATGCTGCATTTGCCGGTGCTTTGCCATTGCGGGAATTGTATGGTAAGTTTCCGGATATTATTGAAATGATGGCAATTGTTCGCAATATTTATGGTGAGGATTTTATGGAGATTTTTGAACGTTCTTTTCATAACATTGAAAGTGAATTCGTTGAAGAAAACGGGGCACTGAAAAAGGCGAAAAAAACGGAACAAGGGTTAGCGTAAAAACTCTACTATAAATATTTTACGAACTCCTGAAAAAGAGGCTCGTATAATTTCTGGTGTAAGCATGCCTTTATTACCTCTTCTATCTTCAACTTAGCTGGTAAAGAGGCTGATAATTCATTAAAAAGCGGATGAAAGTAAACATACCCTTCCGCTTTTTGCTCTTCCAATTTCATGCTCAATTTGTCACATGAACAATAGAACGTATCAATTTCAAGCTCGGTTAATCCATTTTCAATGATTAATTTATAAAATTCAAGATTTGGGTTGTTTAACAGCTTCACCAACAGCTTCTGGTGATATTCAAGAAGATTAATTCTTTTCATCAGCAATTCATGTTCTTTCATAACAATAGCCCTCTTTTCAAACCTATCTTTACCCTATGTTCATTATTCACCTTTTAAGGATAAGGGTAAACCTTTTTTAGTATGAAAAAAATATTTTTTCAACAGCACCTATTGGTTTTATTTACGATTGAAAAAAGTCTAACATTCTTCCATTCTTTTTGACTATCTTTTTTTCTTAATTTTTGGTATTGTATAAATCATAACACGAACAACAGGGAGGGAATCATTGATGATCTCCGTTTTTATTGTCTTCGCTATTTTTATTTTGTTTTATGTAAATAAAATGACCTATTCTCTTTGTATCCAAAAAGAAATCCCGGAGGAAAACCAACATAAGGTATTCCGCACCATAAATGTTCTTATTACGATATTATTGATATCATCATACGTGGAAATTTTATATACATAATCCAACGATGAAAATAAACGAATGGTTTGGATTTGTCATTTTGAAAAACGTCCAAAAAAAAATCGAAGCGATGAGGAAGGTCTCATCGCTTTAAGTTTGTCATTTTCTTCTTAATCTTAATAGATCCAAGAAGCCCCAATGATAATTAATAGAATGAAAAGGACTACGACTAACGCAAATCCTCCACCGTAACCTACTCCACCAGACATATATCTCTACCTCCTCTCATGAATGTAATTTTCTTTTTAATAAACCCACGAAGCCCCAACAATAATCAATAAGATGAAAAGGACTACAATAAGAGCAAAGCCTGCTCCGTATCCTCCACCACTCATCGAAATACCTCCTTTTTCATTTGCTAAGATATTCTATTCATCATGTCTTCATTTCGTTTAGGCACATACCTTATTTTTTATGGAACAGTCCTATACTGTTTTTATGTAATTTTCAATAAAAACTCACATCATATATTTTTGCAGTAGTTCCCATTTATGTTATAGTAAATAATATGGACAAAAAGACCATAAGAAATTACTGTTTAGGAGAGATTCAGCATGAAAAGATGGATATTAGCCCTTACATTAACTGGTGGGGTTCTTACATTAGGCGCTTGTAATCAAAGTGGTTCTAATACAGTGGTAGAAAGTAAAGCAGGAAATGTTACACAAGAAGAACTTTACAAATCAATGAAGGACAAGGTTGGTGACCAAGCCCTTCAACAGCTTGTATATGAAAAAGTTCTTTCAAAGAAATACAAAATCTCAGATACAGAATTAAATGAAAAAATTGATCAATTAAAATCTGATCTTGGTGCAAATTTTGAAGCAACCCTTGCACAATATGGGTACAAGAGCGAAGCAGATTTAAAGAAAACCATGAAACTTGGTATGATGCAGGAAAAAGCAGCAATGAAAGACGTAAAAGTAACGGACAAAGAACTAAAGGATTATTATGATAACTATCAGCCGGATATTAAAGCCCGCCATATTCTTGTTGCTGATGAAGCTAAAGCTAATGAAGTGAAGGCCAAACTTGATGGTGGAGCAAAATTTGAAGATGTGGCAAAAGAGTATTCAACAGATACCGCTTCAGCTCAAAATGGCGGCGATTTAGGTACCATCAATAATACAAATAAAGGACAATATGATGCAGACTTTATAAAAGCAGCTTTTGCTCTTAAAGCTAATGAAATTAGTGCACCAGTAAAAACACAATTCGGTTATCACATTATCCAAGTAACAGAAAAACAAGAGAAAAAACCATATGAAGAAATGAAGAAAGAGATTGAGTATCAAGTAAAATCATCTAAATTAACTACTGATTCCATCAACAAAGCAATGGAGCGTGAACTTAAAGCAGCGAACGTAAAAGTAAGCGATAAAGACTTAAAAGACGCTCTAAAACCACAAGCACCTGCAGCAAATCAATAATTAAAAATAAGCGGAAGCGCCTTATATGACGCTTCCGCTTTTCTTATTCTCCTGTAGCCTTAAGCTCTTCACGTGATTCTTTTTCACGCTCCAGGCGTTTAATATAAATTTCTCCTTCGCGCTCGATGTCTTCCATTTCTAATTGCCGCTCTTCTCTGCCCGTTTTGATCGCCATGAGGGCACTGATTACAATTCCAACCACAACTGCATAAATCCAAATAGGTATAGTCAAATGGTCTTGCTCCCTTCTCTAGTGGTTGTCCACTTTTGTATTACAACTTATTCAATTTTTTTAAAAAATATTCTACTCTTATAAAAAAAATAACCCAACACGTGGGTTATTCCTTAGTTATGAAACACTGGCTTATAAAATGAGCGGTTATCCAGGGCAAAAATTCGTTCTGAAAATTCACCATGCTTCACTCTTTCTAATGCACGGTCAAGCATGTTCATTTTTGCATCAAGATTATCTATATAATGAAGAATTTCTGCTTCCTTGATCAATGGCGGTTTTGGACTGCCCCATTCCGCTTTTCCATGATGACTTAGGACAAGGTGTTGTAAAATTAACACCTCTTCCCCTGAAATCCCAAGTTCTTCAGCTGCTTTACCAATTTCGTTAATCATAATGGTAATATGACCTAACAAATTTCCCTCAATGGTATAAACCGTTGATATCGGACCTGATAATTCCATTACCTTCCCCATATCATGTAAAATGACTCCAGCATACAGGAGATCCTTATCAAGGCTGGGATATAACGTAGAAATTGCCTTAGCCAAGTCAAGCATGCTAACAACGTGATATGCAAGTCCAGAAACAAACTCATGATGATTTTTAGTAGCAGCAGGATATTCCAAAAAAGACTTTTGATGTTTCTTTATTAAATGGCGGGTAATCCTTTGGATGTTGGGATTTTTCATTTCAAAAATATATTGTGTTAGCTTGCTGACCATTTCTTCCTGACTAAGTGGCGCTGTCTCAAGAAAGTCATCCAGCTTCACTCCATCAGAAGGGCCAGTACTGCGGATCTGGCGAATTTTCAACTGACTTTTTCCACGATAATTTTGTACATCCCCAAGAATTTTTACAATATTTTGTGCTGCGTAATTTTTTTCATCTTCTTCATCTGCATCCCAAAGTTTCGCCTCAATTTCCCCACTTTTATCTTGCAGAATTAACGTCAAAAAAGGCTTCCCATTACTCGCAATCCCTTTTGTCGAACTTTTTATTAACAGAAATAATTCAACCTGTTCTCCAACGTCATAATGTAATATTCCTTTTCCCAACCTAACCACGCTCCTTCCCATAGAATGAGTATAACATATACAACTATTTCTCTATTAAATAATCTAAAACAGCACCTTTTTCTAATGCAAGAATATTTTCCCTTTGGAAATACTGAAGAACGTATGAATGACAAGTAAAAAATAATATTTGATTCCTTTCCAGCCTTTTAAGAAGTTCAATCACTTTGTGTGTTCTTTTTGCATCGAAATTAACAAAGCTATCATCAATTATAATGGGAAACTGATATTTTTCATAAAGCGTTGTTGCTAAAGCAAGCCGAATAGATACATATAACTGTTCCATTGTTGCTTGGCTTAGCTCATTTGCTTCAAATAGAGTATGATCCTCCCGCTCAACAAGGAAACCAGAACCTGACTTCTGCAGGTGAATCTTTTGGTAGCTTCCGTTTGTGAGATAACACATATATTCTTCCGCTTTTGAGAGCATCCTTGGTAAATGTACGTTTTTATATTTATCTATCGTTTGCGACAAAACCTCTTGAGCTAAGCTAAAGACAGACCACTCTTTTGCTGTCTCTTCCAGTTCAAATTTTTTCTGATTGTAGTGGTGGAGAATGTCTGAATACATACCGCCTTCTTCAAGTACTTGAATCTCGTACTTTATTGAAGCATGTTCCTCTTGAAGCTTTTTCAATTTGGCTTGCAACTGTTTTGCTTCAAGATTAGATTCCACGATTATTTCATCGCTATCATGAATAGCTAAATAGCTTTCCCTAACCTGTTCTGGGAGAGGTGAATATTGAAGCTGGCTCTGAAGATGATCCAGTCTTTCAAAAAGCCTGCGTTGTTTTTCATCTTTTTCCCCAAGTATATAGAATTGCTGCTCTGTTTCCACATTTGCTGCCTGTAAGAGCTTGTTATGTTCAGCCTGTAAAAGCTCCAGTTCCTGAGATTTTTGTTTCAAATCAGCTTTAAGGTCAGCAAGCTTCCCCAGTCTCTCTCGACTCTTAATTTGCTTTTCATGCTCTTCCTTAAGCTTGTTTCGTAGTAGATGAGCGGAATTATGTAAATCTAAACCTTTTTCTCGCAAAAAACGATTCTCATAAAATTTTAGGCCTTCCACTACCTTCGCTTGCTGCTGATTTATTTGCTCTAATCTTATATTCAGTTGTTTTTTATCTCTGCAAGTAGACTTGTATTTCTCAATTAATTCAAATGCTTCTTGTAAAAAAGAAGCAGCAATATATTCAGGTATCTTTAATTCACTGCTAATGGATAACAGCTTTTCTTTATTTAGAGCTGACTCTACTTCCCATTCTTCAAATCTTGCCAGTATCTTTTCGTAATGAGAATGCTGTTGTTTTAGCATGCTGTTTAACATTTGCAGTTCTTCTCGCCTTTGATTATCCTGTATTAATTGGTTCTCGAGCTTTGTGATATCCAAATAGACTGCGGATTGGAGTTTTTGCTTTAACCGTATTTCTTTTTCCCTTAAACCACTAAGTGTTTGCTTTATTTCTCCTTCTTTAAATGGTTTTGTGCTTTTCGTCATAAAAATAGCAACTGCTATACATCCTAGCACACAAAAAAATAAGAAGACCCACTGCGTTGTTAACAAGCAATACAATGTCAGTCCTAATAAAATGAACTCAAATAGAAAAAACTGCAACCATTTCTGCTTTTTCATACGTTCATGCATTGCTTTGTCTCGATCATTTGCCTGTTGATAGAATTCTATTTTTTCCTGTAACGTTTTTAATTCCCATTCCAGGATCTTCTTGTCATTTCCATCATTTACTTGTTCCTCAATTAGTATCCTTTCCTGTTTAGAAAGGAGCTTACTCTCAGCTAATCGGACATCCTTTTCTATGCCCTCTAATGTATTTTTTTCTTCTTGAAACCGCTCCTCTAACTCTTCCTTAACTTCTGCAAGTTTTTGCCTCTTTCGCGAAACTATCTCCACTTGATTTTTCATATAAATATTTGTATTTATGGAAGAAACATCTTCCTCATTTAAAGGTAAATGAAGCTTCTCTCTTGTTATGGAAAGCATTTCTTCGAACTCTGCTAGCTTTGCTTCGCATTTCTGTCTCTCAATCCCTAATTGCTCCATAATTGGAACCTGCTCAAGCAATGTTAAGATTGCGGACTCATTATCAAGGAATGAAAGATCTGGCTCTATATCAGCTAATTCTTTTGTCAAATTTTCAATTCTTTCGGCAATACTTATGATTTCTGCCTTATTGGGGTGAATTAACTGATTTAAATTTTCAATTCTTTCGATTCCGCGCGGCGGGAACTTGATTTCTCCCAAATTGCTAAGCTCTTTCTTTGTCCACTTTTCTTCTTTGACGAGCGACTCGATTCTCTTCCATTCATTCAATTTCTCAACCTTTTCGCTAATTTCGCGAAGCGAGTCATTTATTGCTGCCATTTGCTGCTGAAGCATCTCTTTTTTTTCGACCAAATTTTCATATTCCTTGTTTTTTGCCGCCGCTTTTTTCAATTCTCCCTTTATTTCATGAAGTACCTGTAATTTTTCATTCAAAATTGGTTTCTTACCCGATGGCTTAAAGCGAGTATCCAATTCTTTTTGCAGGCAATTTTCAGCTTTTGCTAACTGCTCTGTTCCTAATGCACCTGCCGAGAACAGGAATTTACCTATTTCTTCACCCTTCATTTGCTGTATATTTTGCAAGCCGTGCAAATTAAAAGAATAAATAGCTTGGAATAAGCTTTTATCAAAATTCGCTGTCAGTTCTTTTAAAAGTTCTTCGCCGCCAATCGTTCCATTATCCAAGAGCACCTTCACATCGCCTGTAGCTTTTCCTTTAATCCGCTCAACGACAGCGTAACCTAGCTCTTCATGATAAATTCTGATTTTGCCGCCGTATTTTGTACTTTGTTTTGGCTCGTAGCGCAGCTCGGTTTGTTGTTTTGTTGGAAAGCCGAATAAGATTCCGTGTATAAAAGCCATGATCGTAGACTTACCAGCTTCATTTTCACCATAAAAAACTTGAAAATCACCGAGGTTCTTTATTTTGAGATTCTCTAATTGTCCATAGCCGTAAATATGCATCTCAATAATTTTCAAATAATCTCCCCCTTTCTTATGGTTGATAAAGTAATTCAATTAGTATTTTCTCTGCTTTATCAAGCAGTTCTTTTTGTTCTGAGGTCGATAAATGGGTTAAGTATTTTCTCCCTAAGGGATGATCGTACAATGGTGCTAAAGCGTGATCAGCATGTTCAAAATGATCTATTGTTTCAAAAAGCTCGGTATAAAAATTGGCATCTGCTTTTAATTGTTCTTTGTCAATTTTCAGACTTTCTGTGATGTTTAAGTCCACAATCCAAACAAAGGATTCCTCATCCTTTTCATCTTCTAATAGAAGCTCTAGAAGCTCGCCATTTAAACTTCTTTTTTCATCGTCATCGTCCAATTGAATATTTTCCAAAAAAAGAGTTAATAGTGTTCCCATTTTAGGTTTTCGAACACTATTGATCACAGTTTGGCATAAACTAAGGCAATCGTGAAAGCTGTTCGCTGTACTAGCATCAATCACTGCCTCCTCCCAGATCACATCAGATGATTCGATATAATCCATTTTTCCATCAAGGTCTGTCAATGTGACATGATAAAACCCTTTACTGCCAGATTCTTTCTTATTTCTTCCTTGGATATTGCCCGGATAGATAATGGGGGGATTTTCAGACAAAACAGCCCGTTTGTGGATATGACCCAATGCCCAATAATCAAAACCTTTTTCTTGTAAATCCTTAATTGAAAATGGGGCATAGTTGTCATGCTCTGTTCCAGCACTTTCATTGCCATGAAGAATACCGATATGAAAATCAGCCCCCGGTGCCTTCTTATAATCATCTATTTTCCGTTCGAACACATGGCGTGTTGGATAGCTAAAGCCATAAAGATGGACGCATTCACCACTCTTCGTCTGCAGCGCCTTTATTTCCACCTCGCTATGAAATAAATGAACATTCGCCGGCATGTCCAAGTGTACCCATGAACCATGCAAATGGTCGTGGTTTCCATGAACGACATAAACAGGAATATTCTTTTCTTCAAGCTTCAACATTTCCGTCCGAAAGCGTGATTGTGCACGTAAGCTGCGATCCTCCCCATCGAATAAATCACCCGCTATGATGACAAAATCAACCTGCTGCTCAATAGCTGCAGCTGTCAGCCTCTTTAAAGCAGTAAAGGTACTCTCTTTCACCCTAGAAAAGATATTTGAAGGCAAATGCTTTAATCCAATCATCGGGCTGTCCAAATGAAGGTCTGCTGCATGAATAAATGATATCTTTTTCATAAAAAATCCTTTCACCGTCTTTTCTTCATTGTATCACCATTAAAACACGAATGCACGTTCTATTTATAAAGCGGAAGTGCCTTGCTCAGGGACGACAGGCATAAGACGAGCCGGCGAGAAGGCTTCCTTTTAGCCTTCTTGACGGATTGGCTTATGACCCCGAGTCCCTAGGGGCTGGAGCTGGATTGTTATCAAATTTCAAAGAAAATAAAAAGCTCTACCAGTAATGGTAAAGCTTTTAAAAACTATTCGTTCTTTGTTAATTGCAATGCCTTTTTAATATCTTTATAAGAATTCGACTTCCCATACATTAAGACGCCTCCTCGATAGACACGGGCACCAAATATGGCTAATACAACGATGGTTGCAACAAGTATAAAAATTCCCAATATGGCTTCCCATGCCGGGATCGTCAGCATGCCAACACGCAAAAACATAATCATTGGTGTAAAGAAAGGAATATAGGACGTGGCTGTAATGAACGATGCATCTGGTTTTCCAAGGCCGAACATAGAAATCATAAATCCTGCCACGACGAGTAACGTCATTGGTGTAATCATTTGCTGCACATCTTCAATCCGACTGACAAGTGAGCCCAAAAATGCCGCAAGAGTGGCATAAAGGAAGTAGCCGAGAATAAAGAAAATAACAGCGTAGATGATGGTTCCAACAGGAATATCGCCAAACCCGTATACACCGAAAAATCCTTCTTTTAATGATTCCATATTATTTGTTAACGAATAATACCCTACAATTAGAAATGCTGCTAATTGTGTTAGACTCAGCAGGCCGATCCCCAGTATTTTAGCAAACATTTGCTTAATTGGCGAAACACTCGAAATTAATATTTCCATTACCCTAGAGGACTTTTCTGTCGCTACCTCCATTGCAATCATGTTCGCGTACATGATAACAGAAAAATAAATGATAAACAGCAGAACATAAACAAGACCTCGAGCCTGATTTAATTCCTCTTCCGTTTTGGCATTTTTTTCGAGTGCAAATTTCTCAAAGGAAACTGGCTCATAAAGCTTTTGCAGCTGTGCAGGGGCCAAATTAATCTGTGAGGCTGCACGCATCGTTTTCACTTGCTGCAATGCTGTCTGCAGATCAGTAAATAGTGATGAATCCGTAATGCTCATGGCTTTATAGGTAGCTTCCGGTAGCTTTTCTTCATTAAATCGTAACTGAATAACTCCTTTAACATCGCCTTTTTCTACCGCTTTTTCCGCCTCTTTTTCACTGTCTTTGTATAGTGTTAGTTTAATATCTTTGTTAATGGTTTTTAGCTGCTGTTTAAAAGGCTCATAAAGTTGCCCGGTTTCATCCAGTACTGCCACATTCTCTTTTCCACCGTTTTTATCAAAAACACCAATTATACTATTTATATTTGTTAGACCTAGGACAATCAAAATCGTTATGACTGTCGTAATAATAAAAGATTTAGTTTTCAGTTTGTTTAAATATGTATGAAACAGGATTATCCAAAAACTATTCATAAGAATCACCTACTTTCTCGATAAAAATATCATTTAAGGAAGGCTCTTCAAGGGCAAATTTTCTTATGAAACCATTGCCAACAATCTCTTTAAGTATACTTTCTGCTACCCTTTCTCCTTCAATTTGCAAAAGAATTCCTTCCATCGTTGGAGTTGCCTTTACAACACCCGGATAATTTTTCAATGAATCCAAAGGGAATTCAGCATGGATCATGAGATTCTTTTTACCAAATTCACGCTTAATTTCCTTTAAGGCCCCATGGACAACAGGTTTTCCTTTTTGCATAATGCAGAGATGCTCACACATCTCCTCCACATGATGCATCTGATGGCTTGAGAATACGATGGTTGCACCTTTTTGTTTAAGGGATAAGACAGCATCCTTAAGCATTTCTACATTTACCGGGTCAAGCCCGCTGAATGGCTCATCGAGTATTAATAATTTTGGTCTATGTACAACTGCTGCAATAAATTGGATTTTCTGCTGGTTCCCCTTAGATAGCTCTTCCACTCTTTTATTCTCATACTCCGTAATTTTAAAACGCTCCAGCCAGGATTTCAGTTCAATAAGTGCCTCACTTTTTTGCATTCCTCTTAATCTTGCTAAATAAACGATTTGGTCACGGACTTTCAGCTTCGGATAAAGGCCTCTTTCCTCTGGAAGATATCCGACCAAATGGCTGGTTGAGTAATCAATTGGTTGATCATCCCATGTAATTCTACCGGCGGTACTGTCAAGTAAGCCTAATATCATCCGAAACGTAGTTGTTTTTCCGGCACCGTTTGCCCCAAGAAAACCAAACATTTCTTTTTCAGGAATCGTTATCGATAAATCGTCAACAGCCGTAAATTGCCCAAACCGTTTAGTGACATGTTCAAGTTTAAGAACCATTTTACTCACTCCTTTCCTTTCTATAATACGAATATACCATAGAATGGTTTCATTTTCCTTTTTGCACTATTTCAAGAATTATGCAAAAATAGTAGTATATTAATTTTTAAGGAGTTTTTGTAATGAAGACTTATAAATTAACAGCATTTGAAGCAAATGGTGAAAAGCTATTAGAAGAAACGTTTCAGGCTGAAAATGATGATGCAGCAAAAAAGCAAGGGGAACACCTATTATCAGAAAAAAACTTATTAGAAAAGACGCATCGCTGCACTTCACCTAGCGGAAAACTTCTGCTTTTTCATTCTTGAACTAATGGAAAAAACAAAGAAGCTCGCGTTGAGCTTCTTTATTTTTTATTTTCCAATATATCTAGGTTTTCTTTTTTCAATAAAGGCCTTGATCCCTTCTTGATGATCAATGGTTTCACGCATTTTTTGCTGTCCGTATTTTTCTAATTCCAGGATTTTCAATAATTGCGGCCGGTTCTTCTCAGCCATAATTTTTTTCGTTTTAATCATCGCCTGAACCGGACGGCTTAACCAATCAGCGATTCTTGCCTCTAAGGTCTCCTGAAGTTCACCATCTGCTACCTCTTGAATCAGTCCCAGCTTTAACGCTTCATCCGAACTGAGCATTTTTCCATCCCAAATTACCTGCTTTGCTTTTGTCTCACCTAATCTTTTTTCTAAAAAGAAGTGGGCACCACCGTCAGGAATTAAACCAATACCGATAAAATTCATTGCCAGCTTGCTTGTTTTGTCAGCAATAATATAGTCTGTTGCTAGTGCTAAACTAAATCCTAAGCCTGCAGCTGCACCTGAAACAGCACTAATAGTTAGTTTAGGCATGCAATAAAGAGTAATAATCAATTCACTGATCCAATCCATGACAGGAAAGAAATCGCTCTCATCCATGTTTGAAAGCATCGTTTTAATGTCGCCGCCTGCTGAAAAGGCTCTACCTCTGCCTGTTAACACAACAATATCAACATCATCTGACTCGCTAATTTCTTTTAGTTTGCAAACAAGCCCCTTAATTACATCAGTATCCATTGCATTTAATGCTTCCGGTCTGTTCATTTCAAGTAAAGCTACGCGGCCATCCACTCGCAAATTTACCTTATCCGTTACAAAATTGATTGACACGGCCAATTCCCCCCTTTTCTTCATTCAATTCCATTATATATGGAATTGAATGGAATAAAAACAAGCTTTCTTACTATATCGAATTTTCTTTTTCCTTTAAAAAGTATCATTGGAAAAGGCAAAGGAAGAATCCTCTGCCTCTTCATGTTAACTTTTGCGCAATATTTCTTTTTGTACTTGATCTCGTAAGGCCATCTTCAGGAATTTACCAACTGATGTCTTAGGAATTTCCTCAAGGAAAAGGATCTCATCCGGAATCCACCATTTAGCAAACTGTGGTTTCAAGAATTCTAATAATTCTTCCTTTGCTGTTTTCCCTTTATAGGAATCCTTTAACACGACACATGCAAGCGGCCTTTCCTGCCATCTTTCATGCGGCACGGCGACAACAGCAGCTTCGAACACTGCCTCATGTGCCATTAAGGCATTTTCTAAATCCACCGATGAAATCCACTCGCCGCCACTCTTAATTAAATCCTTTGTCCGGTCCACAATTTTCACAAAACCTTCCTCGTCAATCGTGGCAACATCTCCGGTGTGGAGCCAGCCTTCGTGAAATGCATCCTTAGTTCGCTCATCTTTATAATATTCAGAGGCAATCCATGGCCCACGGAGACATAATTCGCCCATTTCTTTGCCATCCCAAGCGACTTCGCCGTCTTTACCTAGGATTTTCATTTCTAAGCCCGGGACAAGTGTTCCTTGTTTTGCCCGCAATTCTAGTCTTTCCTCATAATCTAACTCTTCTTGGTAGCTTTTTAGTGAGGAAAAGAGCGCAAGCGGGCTAGTTTCCGTCATCCCATATGCATGCATAAATGGCACTTTATATTTTTGCTCAAAGGCTTTAATCATCCCTTTAGGCGCTGCCGACCCGCCGCATAAGATTCCCCTTAAGCTGCTGAGATCATAGGCGCCTTCACCAAGCTCCTTTAATAATCCGAGCCAAATTGTCGGAACACCGCTCGTGATCGTGACTTTTTCTTGTTCAATTAACTCGGCCAATAATTTTGGCGTGAAATATGGCCCGGGAAGTACAAGTGTTGTACCAAACCAGACTCCCGCAAAAGGCATTCCCCATGCATTGACATGAAACATCGGGACAACTGTCAGAGAAATATCTTTTTCACTAATGGCTGCACTATCGGCAAGGCCTAAAGCCAAACTGTGCAGAAAAATCCCTCGATGGGAATAGACAACTCCTTTTGGGTTTCCTGTTGTAGCAGATGTATAGCACAAACCAGCTGGATCATTTTCATCCAGATCTTTTGGATAGTTGAATTCTGGATTTGCTTCTGCTAAAAGCTGTTCATAGTGATAAACAGGGGAGAGCGTTGTTTCCGGCAATTCTTTTTCATCGGTCATAATGATAAATGCCTTGACCGTTTTTAACTCGGCAGCACAGCTTTCGAGTAAGGGCAGGATGTCAGAATCAACGAGAAGAACTTTATCTTCTGCATGATTGATAATGTAGGATATATGCTGAGGTGATAATCGGATGTTGATAGTATGCAAAACGGCACCCATACATGGTATGGCAAAATAGGCTTCCAGGTGGCGGTGATGGTTCCAGGCTAATGTTCCAACCTTTTCACCTTTTGTAACACCTAATTTTGTTAAGCTATCGGCAAGCCGCCTCGTTCTTTCGGCAACTTGTTTATAGGTAAATCTCTGGATGCCGCTTTCCGTCCTTGATACAACTTGTTTCTTTGGAAAGTACTTTTCTGCCCTTTCCATCATCTGGGTCATTGTTAAAGGTGTTTGCATCATAACTATTTCCCCCTCCAAAAATGAAAGCGTTTTAATTGCCCCGTTGAAGTGTATGGGGCAATCCATATAAAAATTCGACATTCAGAAGGTTATTTCCTTTATTAAGAACTCTTTATAAAAAAAGTTTCCCCTGACAATTATGCAGGAGAACCTTTTTCTGAAAACAACTCATCTAGTATTTTAATTTTATCTTCAGTATATGCTTCAAAACTTTCGTTATAAGTCTTCGGATCTTTTGGGTTAGCAAAGTGAGTAATCATTCCAGTAACAGGGTTAATAAATTTGCTCGCCGCCCCGCAGCCAAGTCCGATAATCGTCTGCTGCTCTTCCATTATCATAATATTATAGATGCTTTCTTGATTAGGTAATGAGTAGCCGACATTCTCCAGATTACCGAGAATGTTCTTTTGTCTGTACAAATAATAGGGGACATAGCCGTGATCATTCGTCCAATCCTGAGCAAGCTCCATCATCTTTTCAACTTCATCACGCTCCGCGACCTTATACTTTTCTTTATTCTTGGTCATTTCAGAAGCCCGCTTGAAAGACAACGTATGGACAGTTAAGGATTCTGGCATTAATTTTTCCGTTTCAGCTAAGGAATGGGTAAATTCAGATAACCCCTCACCAGGTAAGCCGATAATTAAGTCCATATTAATATTATTCATGCCCATTTCACGTGCTAAATGAAATTTTTCTATCGTTTCGGTAACCGTATGATGTCTTCCGATTGCCTTTAACGTTTCTTGTGTATAGGATTGTGGATTAATACTAATCCTGTCTATATTCCACTTCTTTAGAATTTCTAATTTTTCAGGATTAATAGTATCTGGACGCCCGGCTTCAACAGTAATTTCGCGGATATTTTCAACATCCGGAAACGATGTGTACATTTCCTCATAAAGCATATCCATCTCTTCAGCAGTAATACTAGTTGGCGTACCTCCACCATAGTAGACTGTTGTAATTCGGACTCCCTTTTCCTTCAGCCATGCCCCTATTTTCTTCATTTCATAATGAAGCCCGCCTAAGAAGGAATTAACAGATCCCTGTCTCCCATTAATTGCATAGGCGGGGAATGTGCAATAGGCACATTTTGTTGGGCAAAATGGGATTCCAATATAAATACTGACCTCTTTTTGAAGCGAGTACAGGTCGGGGACAACAGCTAGCTGGCGGTCAACGATTTGCTGCATCAGCTCGATCTTCTCATCAGTAATTAAATAATCTGCCTTTAATTGTTGATGCGCTTGCTCTAATGGTATTCTTTCCTGCACTTTACGATGAAGTAATTTGGTTGGTCTTATTCCGGTTAAAATGCCCCATTTTTGCGTAATTCCTGTCCAGCCCTGCAGCACTGTTAAATAAACATGGGCCACAGCATTTTTAATTTGCTTAAACCTTTCTTTTTCGGAATCGGCTGGGATCCATTCTTTTTGATAATTTGATGCAAGTACCTCTCCGCACTTATCATTCAATTCTGCAGAAACAGATATGTTGTCTGAGACTTGCACAATAAATTTTATTTGTATATCATTCTCTTCAGCATTTGCCATTAAAATCTTCGATTCTTCAAAAAACAAATTGGCAATTAGCTGAAGCGGTCGATTAAATCTTTCATCCTCTAACCCTATTATCGAAATTCGCAATTGTATCACCTTTTCACTTGAAAAGCACAAGCGCTTTGATCAGCACTGGAGCTAAACATTTTCTACACTTCTTTAAGTGTACAAAATCAGGAAAATAAGGTCAATACAGTGGAAATTATTGATACTGTAAAAAAGATATCAGAGGCAATGGCCAATGATATCTTTAAATAATCACTTTTTAATTATTTTCATCTTTCTTAAAAACTCAATTGGCTGCTGTTTACGGAAGTGTTCCTTAACCATATAGGCAACACCATGTTCATTTTCTGACCGTGTTACCCAGTCGGAAGCTCTTTTCACCTCAAAGTCGGCATTCCACATCGAGACCCCAAGGCCAGCAGCTTCAATTACAGGAATATCATCCCAACCATCACCAATATAAACCATTTCACTTCTTTTGATGCCAAGTTGATTTCCTAGATAAGTTAATCCGGATAGCTTTGAAACCCCAGCTGGAACAATATCCAGCCGCAATGAATCGAGCTCGATCGCTTCAATCTCGGTAAACATTTTACCTATTGCATTTTTAGCATCCTTTAGATCTCTTTTCTCTTCAAAATAAATCTCTATCTTTGGCGCTGTTACCGGCTGATCATGTAAATATTCGCTTAAGGATGAAACAAATTGTTGGGAATAGAAAACAGGATCTCCAGTAGTAAAAACGGTCTTTGCTAATAAATGATTATTTAGCTTTAACTTATTAGCTAATGAAAATTGTTCATGGACGAGGCGGATTTGACACGGTAATGCCTCTAAAAACCGGACGGCATCATAGGTAATGTCCTCATTGATTCTTTTAACAAATATCGGTTTTGACTCACTGACAGCAATATAGGCGCCTTGATGGGTAATAATCGGTGATTTTATTTTTAACGCCTTAGCCACTTTTTTGGCCGAGGGGAAGCTGCGCGATGTAACAAGCGTTACAAATATTCCTTTTTGCTGAACATAGTCGATAGCCTCTTTTGTTGACTTATGAATTTTTCCATTCGTTTGAAGAAGCGTGCCATCAATATTTAACGCAAGCAAGCGATAAAACATTATGTTGCCCCCTGTTCTTGGTGAAATTGCCCCTATATCACTTTTATGACTTTTCATACATTTATAGAACAGTCCATGTAAAAGAGATTCTCACAAAATCCATAAGGAAATACAGCCGAAAAAAGCCTCCGGTGTCTGCACCGAAGGCTTTTTGATAAAGTTTACATTTTTCCGTATAGATCTTCTAATGGCTTCATAATGATTTTGTTTAATTCGCCAATGATCATGCTCATCCGTTGTTCTGCTTCCATGAGATGCGCAATTTTTTGATTTTGCTGGACAAGCCCTACCGTTGACTGTGCCTGCTGAATTTCCTGTTCAGAAATATCCTGGCCCATCATTTGTTTTTGCTGCAGGTTCATTTGGATTTGACGGAACTGGTCAAACATTTGCTTTGCTTGCGGGTCTGCATTTACATTGTGATATGCCTGCTGTAATTGTACATACTCGCCACTTTGTCGGATTGCTGTTTCTAACGCATATGCGGAATCATATAAATTAACTGCCATTTTTCAGTCACTCCTTCATTGTTTAACAATTCTTCACAACTATAACAAACTATTCATTTAAATGCGAGAATGTTCAAATCACCATCATAATTGTTTTCACATACATTACTATATCAACGAATGCCTATTTACATGCAAATGAGGAGTGATTATGTCATTTTCATTAACCCAAATAAAACTAATGCCTAAAAAACTGACAGCTACGGATGATGGACATATTCAAATGTCCAGCCACTTATTTACCCAATTACAATTAAAAAAGAACCAGGAGTTAAACATTACGATAGGTCAAAAAAACATTACCGGAAAAATACGAATGGTAGAAATGGCGTCTAACGAGATCCATCTTCCCGATCATTTGATAAAAGCATTTGATCTTCCTATTCAATGCTATACATTTCAAGCAATGGTACTCTCGGAAAACCATACGCTGAAACTCGGGCCTGTGATTGGATTAGTAACCGATATACCAACAAACAAGATGGTGGAACCACACTTTCGATCCATCCATCTGTTTTGTGAAGAGCTTCATCAAGGCATAATGGAGCATGGCGGCTTTTTTTACGTATTCTCATATGACAAATTTCCAAGCCATGGATATTACTTTGAGAATGGAAAATGGATTCCGGAAATGCTTCCCTTACCCGATGTCATTTACAACCGGATACATTCCAGAAAACTTGAGTACACGAAGCACTTTCAGCAATTCCGTCAAAAAATTGACCAGTCCATGATTCCCTTTTTCAACGACCGGTTTCTTTCAAAATGGGAAGTGTATGAACAGTTAAAAGATAAAACACAACTAAATCCTTATATTCCTGAGACAAAACTATTTTCGAAGGAAACCTTTCAAGATTTTGCCCAAAAATATGACACTATTTTTCTTAAACCTATTCATGGAAGTCAAGGCAGGAACATTATCAAACTTAAAAAGGAAGAGAATCAGCACTACTCATTTCAAACATCATTAACGCCCGAGTCTGACAATATTAATCAAAGATATACATTAGAAGAACTATATCTACAGATCAAACCGCTGCTCCATAATCGCATTTATATTATCCAGCAAGGTATTACATTAATGACACATGAATTAAAGGCAATGGATTATAGAGTTTTATGCCACAAAAATCAAAATAATCAATGGTCAGTGACCTCAACGGTAGCAAGGATTGCCGCTGAAAGGGAGTTTGTATCTAATCTAGCGAGAGGCGGAACGATTACAAGGCCTTTAAATGCTTTGCGAACTTGTATGAGTCATAAGCAATCCTTAGTGGTATTGGCATTAATGAAGGAACTAGCGCTTGAAACAGCTACGGTGATTTGCGATCACTCAAAAGGAATAACCGGAGAACTTGGCATCGACATCGGGATCGACCAGGATGGAAAACCTTGGTTAATTGAGGTGAATTCAAAGCCTTCCAAAAACTTCGAGGATGGTTTAGGAAGAATAAGACCGTCTGCAAAAGCAATCATTCAATTTTGTACGAAACTTGCTTTTGAATAAGAAAAGCACAAGAGCCTTGCTTATGACTCCGAACACCTAGGCACTGAAGCTGGATAATTCTCAAAGAAGTAAGGAGGATTCAAATTGATCACATTTGGAATCATGACTTTGAGCATGGAAAGTGAACATTCATATATAAACGAGATAGCAAGACTAGCTGAATCGTGCGAGATGGAAGTTTTTAGATTTGTCCCATCCAATATAAATCCACATACCCTTCTGGTTAAAGGGCAAAAATTTGATCTAAATACAAAGGGGTGGCAGGACAAAGAATTACCCATCCCAAGCATCATTTACGACCGCTGCTTTTACGGTGATGATGAACACTCCAAACAATGCCTGCCGATCGTCTCCTGGCTCAAGAATAGAAATGATATCACCTTTTTAGGTTATGGCCTGCCTAATAAACTTGAATTGTATAACGCTGTAAAAAACACGGCATTATCATCCTATTTACCTAGTTCCCAATCCGTTTCTGATTCTGGCATCGTATTAAATCAACTAACTGTGATGAAAAAAATTATTTTAAAGCCGATAAACGGATCGCAAGGGTACGGCATTTATTATGTAAAGAAAAATGACAAAACCTTTCATGTAAAAACTGAAAAACAAAAGAAGATTATTTCGCGGATTTTTCCAAATGAGGCTAAACTTATTCAATGGCTAAAGCCATTATTGAAACAGCGCAGCTACCTTTTACAGCCGTATCTGGAACTATCGAATGATGAACTACAGCCGTTTGATATCCGCTTCCTTTTACAAAAAAATGAACTGGGGTTATGGGGTGAGCGTGGCAGAGGGATTCGTACCGGCAGTACTGGCGGAATTCTATCAAACCTAAGTGCCGGCGGTTCCGTCATCACCTTTACAGATTGGCTCTCTTCGCTTCCACCCGCAAAGGGTGAATATATCCGCCAGGAAATAGACTATATTCTTAGCAAGCTCCCTGCTATTCTCGAAAAAGAGTTTATGCCCTTATTTGAGATTGGTGTTGATATTGGTATCGCCAAAAATGGCTCTATTTGGATTCTCGATATCAATTCAAAACCGGGAAGAAAGGTTGTTTTACACACCCGTCCAGACTTACAGGAGACCCTTTACCTTGCACCACTTCTTTACGGAAAATACCTTACTCAGACGGAGCAAACGGAAAGGAAGAACTATTATGAGAAAACATTATCTCATTGAAGTTGTTCAAAATGATCAATTAATTGTTTTTTGCCCTCCAGTGGTCATTCGAGATAAACAGATCAAAAGGATTGCCTTTGGGTCGAAGTCAATGGAGGTAGAATTTCTCCCCCATCCTGATCAAGATGATCGAATTGTGATAAGCAGGAAAATTCAAGAGACTATCCAATTCCCACATTTTAAAATCCAAATGCATACATTTTTAGAGAATGAAATCCTCTATATCGGCCCTCTCGTTGGGATTTTTACCGCTGGATTTACGTCCCTTCCCGACCAGCCAATTGGAGAACGAACAATGTTTTTTTCAAAACTGCTTTCCGTTAATAAAACAGTTGGTGCCCTGCCTTTTGTCTTTGGTGAGCAGCATATTGACTGGGAGCAAGGAATTATTGAGGGGTACTTCTTTCATGATCAGGCTTGGCACACCGTTGAGGTCCCCTTTCCAAATGTCATTTACGACCGGCTACCCAATCGCAAGAGCGAAGGAAATCCTAAATTAATCAAGGTAAAGGAAAGACTGCAAAAGGAATATCTTATCCCATGGTATAATCCCGGTTTTTTTAATAAGCTTGATATTTATGAAAGACTACAGCAGAATACTTCGGTTACAAAATATCTTCCTGAGACTTATCAGTTTATTTCCTTTTCCTCGATCGAAACGATGCTCTCCAAATATGGCCATGTTTTTATTAAACCAAAAAACGGAAGCCTCGGTTTAGGTGTTCATCAAGTAATTTATGACAAACACTCGGACGATTATTATTGCCGCTATCAAGACAATCATCGTGTAAATCGCTTACGCAAATATTCCAGCTTGGAGCGTTTATTCCAATCCGTATTTGCAAACCAATCGCTAGAAAAAATGCTGGTGCAGCAAGGCATACACTTGCTTAGAATCGAACAACGCTCTGTCGATTTTCGTGTCCATACGAATAAAGACGACCATGGAAAATGGCATCTAACAGCGATTGCTGCAAAAATTGCCGGCCAAGGCAGTGTCACAACACATGCTAGGAGCGGCGGGGAAATAAAAACCATTAGTGAGATTTTCCCGAAGGAAGAGTGTGATTTATATACTGAGAAGCTATCGAATGCTGCACTTATACTGAGTACTGCCCTTGATGGCAATATCGAAGGAATTATTGGTGAGATTGGCTTTGATTTAGGCATCGACCGTAACGGTGACGTCTGGCTTTTTGAAGCGAACTCCAAACCAGGTAGGTCTATTTTTAGTCATCCGGAAATGAAAGAATTTGATTATCTAACACGCAAATTATCAATTGCCTTTGCCGTTTTTCTTACCGAGCAATCCTTATTACACCCTGAGGAACTATTTAAATGAAAGTCAATCGTCCATCACCACTGATTGGCATTTTGACGGCTCGAAAGGCAAATGGTGAAATCGCCGGTAATGGTCCACTTTTTATAGAGCTGCAAAAAAAGCTTATTTCACTAAATGGAATAAGCTTTGTCTTTATTCCTGAAGAAGTTGAGAGAGAGGTTATTACGGGCTTTACATTTTCACCTGACGACAATCGCTGGGTTAAGAAACATTTTCCATATCCTGACCTTGTTTATAATCGGATTCCTTTTCGAAAATTAGAGCAGGAAGAATCATTCCAGCATGTATTTTCGATTTTAAAAGAAAAAAACATCCCCTTCTTTAACCCATGTTTTATCGATAAATTTGAACTTTATGAATTGCTGAAGAACCATGATATTCTAAAGGATTACTTACCGCAAACCATCCTTGTCGATGATAAAAAGAAAATGTTTTCCTTTTTAAAAAATCTAAATACCATTTACTTAAAACCGCGGCAATCTTCAAAAGGAAAAGGGATCTTTCGTTTGTGGTTGAATGGTCCTTCGCAAATTGAGCTTAAAGGAATTAATAAACAAGAAATCTATAAATCCTTTAACCATTTTTGGGAAAAATGGAGTGAGAACCTGGTTGAGAAAAACTACTTGGCACAAGAAGAAATTAAATCTGCTGAGTATGCTGGAAAGCGTTTTGACTTTCGGATCCTAGCCCATGCCAATTTAGATGAATATATTTTAACAGGGGTCGGTGTTCGACAATCTCAGGAGCAGGAGATCACCACCCATATTCCAGCTGGCGGCAGACTCCTCCCTTATAAACTATTGCAAACAGGCGAGCATGACCAGTTTTTTCAAACCATTGTCCCCCATGTAGGCAAAGCCCTATCGAATCAGTTTGGCTATTTCGGTGAATTTTCTATCGATGCCGGTATTAGCAATACAGGTCACTATTATATATACGAAGTAAATTCGAAACCAATGAGCTTTGATGAAACGGAAATTGAGGAGAGGAAAATCGAGCAGCTCTGCCGCTTATTCCTGCAGCTGACGGATGTTTAGAAATAATATAGGAAATCCGTCGATTAGCGAGCCCCTAAGGGCGGTGACCGAGGCGTAGTTGTACTTATTCCCGATAGGAAAGTTACTATCCTATCGGCCAAAAAATTCTATTTAAATCATTCTTCAAAACAGGTAAGCTATAAGTACGCTGTATGAATTTTAAGGGGGGATTAGACAGGTGTTACTTCACTTCCAATTCAAACCATTATTTAAAAATCAGACTATTCCCGGCTGGAATTTTTCCTTTTACTATAAAAAGAAAAGATTTACAGGAGTCTATCACCAAACAGGAAAAATTGAATGGACCACTACTACTCCTGATCAACAAGATATTGAGGTATTATCGGGTCAAATCCACGAATTAATGCTCTATCACGTATACGAATAACACTTTATTCCCTTCTTATGCATGAAATTAATTACCTTTCCACAAACTAAAGATGAAAAATGGGAAGGGATGGATGGTCATGGAAAAAGGAAAAGAAAAGCTAACGAATGAAGGTCCTGCATTTGAAGGCAGAGATATGGCCTATTTGGATATTGACCGTATGATTAATGAGGGAATGTCCGGCGGCTCCGTTCATGCCCGTCATGATACAACAAATATTGAAGAAGCACGCGACCTGGTTGAAGAACAACCACCATATGAGTGCGATTAAAATTTCATTACAATGACAAACTGGCTGGCCACAAAAAATGAGGCACAGCCTTTTTTATTTTTTCCATTTATACTCTATTGGTATAATAGAACCTATATTAAAAAAATTTTTATATAATGGGGAATTGAACCTTGCTTAGAAAATTATTATCTATATATGAAAATTCCATCTTGTTATCCAGCCAACCCGATAAACCTTCAGAACATTTTTATTACTTCTACAGCGAACCCGAGCATGAATGGATTGGTATTCCTAAAACGGAGGTAAGTGAAAAAGAATTAAACCTACTTAAAGCACTTTATAGAATTGGTGAATTTAATGTTTCCTGGGCCACTACTGTGGAAAAAGCATGGTATGATTTTTTATTTTTACATGCACCCGCACCTCAAACCCATTCTGAGACATTTATTAGATTAATCCAGTTTCATATAAACGGCACTGAGGCGAATCAAATGGAAATTGAATCTGCCTTAAAAGGATTTTTTACTGAAGATGTCACTATTATTTGGGAGAGCGGGAATCGGGGAATTGTTATTGAAGAGAAAAAGCAGGTTTCTCTTTTAGAAGAAGAATTAATATCGATGTCGGAAACACTGGAAAGTGATTTCTATGTAAAAATATCCTTTTTCATTGGAAAAATGAATCTCCTTTCAGAGCAGCTACGCTCAAAATTTCTTTTGGAAAAAGAATACTTTTCATTTGCCATTACAAACCTTGGCAACCCAACTATTTTTACATTTGAACGGGTTTTCCCAGCCTATTTTGCACATCATTTACCAGAGGAATTAAAGCATAGGGGCAGTCAAGAGATCTTATCGGTATTTCATGACGACCCGGAAATGTTTTCGACGATTAAAGTTTTTCTTGAAAACAATTTAAATGCCAGTTTGACCGCTAAAAAATTGTATATTCACAGAAACACGCTTCAATATCGCATTGATAAATTTACCGAGAAAACAGGGATCGGGTTAAAGGACTTTTACGGAGCTTTTACCGTCTTCTTAGCATGTCTTCTTTTTGAACAGAATTAATTAAAGCGACAATATGCCCAAAAAAGCGTTTTCAAAATTTGTGCAACCTGTCTATATGGATTTCAAGCTTATCCCTGTAAACTAAACGTAAGAAGATAAACAGGGAGGAATTAGCAATGGCAGAATTAAAATTAGATCATATTTATAAAATTTACGATAATAAAGTAACTGCGGTTCAAGACTTCAATTTACATATTGAAGATAAGGAATTTATCGTATTTGTCGGTCCTTCTGGCTGTGGTAAATCCACGACACTTCGGATGATTGCCGGTCTTGAAGATATTTCCAAAGGAGATTTTTACATTGATGGAAAAAGAGTCAACGATGTCGCTCCAAAAGATCGCGATATCGCAATGGTTTTCCAAAACTACGCTCTTTATCCACATATGACGGTTTATGATAACATGGCATTCGGCTTAAAGCTGCGTAAATTCCCAAAAGATGAAATCGATCGCCGTGTAAAGGAAGCAGCAAAAATTCTAGGCTTGGAAGCTTACTTAACTCGGAAACCAAAAGCACTATCAGGTGGGCAGCGTCAGCGTGTTGCCTTAGGTCGTGCGATTGTCCGTGATGCAAAGGTTTTCTTAATGGACGAACCATTATCTAATCTTGATGCAAAGCTTCGTGTGCAAATGCGCGCAGAGATTGCCAAGCTTCACCGCCGTTTAGATACAACTACCATCTATGTTACACATGACCAAACAGAAGCAATGACAATGGCTACACGATTGGTTGTAATGAAAGACGGACTCATTCAGCAGGTCGGCTCGCCTAAAGAAGTATATGAAAAGCCGGAAAATGTTTTTGTTGGCGGTTTTATCGGTTCTCCTGCAATGAACTTCTTTAATGGTAAACTAGAAGATGGAAAATTTGTGATTGGAAATGCCTCTGTTGCTGTTCCGGAAGGGAAAATGAAATTCCTTCGTGAACAAGGTTATGTTGGAAAATCAATTATCCTTGGAGTACGCCCGGAAGACATTCATGATGAACCAGTATTTATTGAAGCATCCGCTGGTACGAAGATCAAAGCAAATATTGATGTAGCTGAATTAACAGGTGCAGAATTGATGGTCTATTCAAGTGTTGGAGGCCAGGACTTCGTTGCCCGTCTTGATTCACGTGCAGATGTTCATCCTGGAGATACTGTAGACCTAGCCTTTGACTTAAACAAGGCTCATTTCTTTGATGCTGATACAGAATCACGGATTCGTACACTTAATGAAAAATAAAATGCTTTTTCCTATCCCCGTTATACTTTTAACGGGGATTATTCTTTAATAAAGATGACTTCATCAGTATGACACGCGGGACAATGGTATAAATGGGGACACTTTTGGCCTGAATTCGTATCTGGATACCCGTCCTCCATCTTCGTTAGATTAATCTCCATATATGGACTATAATCATCATAAAAATCCATAAGCCTGCCACTTTCCATCATAAGTTCCCTGCAGTTTGTACACATTAAGTAGAGCTCCCTTAAACCATTGCAAACTGGGCATATCGTCATACTTTTCACCCTTTTGTTTAGAAGATAGGCTTAGTTTATGTTAATAAACGCTCCCTATGTGGTGGAATGAATTACCAAATAGTATTTCGAATAGATCTTTAATAATTAATCATAATAAAGATTACAAAGCAATAATTACACCGATGGATGAAGCCAGCAAGGGTAGGAACCGGTGCAACTCCGGATCATCCAACCAACTTTACTAAAAGGAATCATTAATAATATGGGTTAGGCCAAGGAGGCAACCTTATGGTTCAATTCCATACTGACCCCAAACTTATTAAGAGGAGTGTTATTCAACTATGGCTACTAACAACAACTCTAATCAACTTTTAGTACCAGGCGTTCAACAAGCACTTGATCAAATGAAGTATGAAATTGCTTCAGAATTTGGCGTAAACCTTGGTGCGGATACTACTTCACGTGCTAACGGTTCTGTCGGAGGAGAAATCACAAAACGTCTTGTTCAAATGGCTGAATCTCAACTTGGCGGTTTCCAACGTTAATATTAAGCAAAATTTCTTTTAAAAATTAATAATATGGCTTAGCCCCCTCCCTTTAGTGAGGGGGCTTTCAAATTGCTTTATACCATATTTTCGGGTCTTATCCATTCGACAAATTGCTCGGCCGTAACATACCCTGTTTTAAGGGCTGCTTCTTTCAACGTACTATTTTCCTTAAATGCAAGCTTAGCAATTTCTGCAGCCTTTTCATAGCCAATATGTGGGTTTAACGCTGTTACCAGCATTAAAGACCGTTCTACGTGTTCCTTAATGATTTCTACATTTGCCGTAAGACCTACTAGACAATTTTTATTAAAGGAGTTTATTCCATCCGCCAGAAGCCTGACCGATTGGATAAGATTATAAATGATAACTGGTTTAAACACATTCAGTTCAAAATTCCCTTGGCTTGCGGCAAAGCCGATGGTAGCGTCATTGCCAAAAACCTGACATGCTGCCATGGTTAATGCTTCGCTTTGAGTTGGATTCACCTTTCCAGGCATGATCGAGCTGCCCGGTTCATTTGCGGGTATGCTAATTTCCCCAATCCCACTCCGTGGTCCACTCGCGAGCCAGCGGACATCATTGGCGATTTTCATTAAGTCAGCAGCTAAAGCTTTTAGTGCCCCATGAACATAGACAATTTCATTATGACTTGTTAACGCCTGAAATTTATTGTGTGAAGACCGAAATGGGTAGCCTGTAAGTGATGAAATCTTCTCAGCGGTTTTTTCACCAAACTGCGGGTCGGCATTAATTCCTGTCCCTACCGCCGTTCCGCCAATCGCTAAATCAAGGAGATAGCTGCTTGCTTCCTTAATCATTCTTTCGCTTTTCTTAAGCATTGCCCCCCAGCCGCTAATCTCCTGCCCAAGCGTTAGTGGTGTGGCATCCTGTAAATGCGTCCTGCCAATTTTTACAATCGTTGAAAAAGCCTTTTCTTTTTCATCCAGGGTGTTTTTTAGTTCTTGGATCACTGGCAGCAATGTTTCTGTAATCTTTATGTAGCCCGCAATATGCATCGCTGTTGGGAAGGTATCATTCGAGCTTTGCGACATATTGACATCATCATTTGGATGAACTTTTTCAGCGCTTCCTTGTTCCTTTAATAATTGGTTTGCGCGATTGGCAATAACCTCATTCACGTTCATATTGGTTTGAGTACCGCTTCCTGTCTGCCAGACGACTAACGGGAAATGTTCATCATAGTTGCCGTTATGAATATCATCACAAATTTTTTGAATCGCCTTCATTTTTGCTTCACTAAGTTTTCCTAATTGAAAATTTACGGCGGCGGCCGCTTTTTTTATATATGCTAAGCCATAAATGAGTTCCAATGGCATTTTTTCAGTGCCAATTATAAAATTTTCCTTGCTCCGTTGTGTCTGGGCCCCCCAATATTTGTCTGTCGGCACCCGAACCTCACCAAGTGTATCTTTTTCAACTCGAACATTCTCCACGTGGATTCCACCTCACAAATTCATACTCCTTCCATATATATACCCAATCATTCTCATTTTATTAAAAAAACTGCAGACATTTCTGTCCGCAGCCTATGCTTTGAAAAGAGTATATCCGATATAATAAGAAAGGATTAAAAAACTACCGATTGCTAATACAACTGAGTACTCAGACACAAACATCCCACCCCAATTTAATTTAAATACGTAAACATTTTTAACTTATCATAAGGGGTCGGGGTAACAAGTGATAGAAATTACACTTTAGTGACCAAGGAGTGAATTTTTTGTGAACATTTGCCTTTTTGGGGCGACAGGAAGAGTGGGTTCAGTCATTCTTGAAAATGCGTTATCAAATCATCTTTCTGTCCAAGCAGTGGTAAGAGATTCAAAAAAACTAAACTGTAATGCTCCTGGCCTTACAGTTATAGAAGGGAACGTTCAAAATGAGGCGGTTATTGCTCATTCTATTAAGGATACCGATGTAGTTATTAGTGCGTTAAATACGGATGGGCGCACTGCACTTTCGGATTCCATGCCCTTTATAATCAAGCAGATGAGAAAGAATGGCGTCAAGCGCATTATTACAATCGGCACAGCGGGAATCCTGCAGGCTCGTACCGCACCACATTTATACCGTTTCCAATCTACAGAGTCAAAGCGAAAAAGCACGAAGGATGCTGAAGAACATTTAAAAGCATATTTGTTATTAAAGGATTCCGGCCTTGATTGGACGATTGTTTGTCCAACCTATTTACCGGTGGGTGAAAGAATCGGGGACTATCGATACGAAAAAGACGTTTTACCTGAAAATCCTTCTTCCATTTCCGTTTACGACACCGGAGATTTTGCGTTTAAGCAGCTTTTTAGCGATGAATTTATCGGTGCACGGGTCGGTCTTACCTACTAAAGTACTTTTATCGGCGGATTTTTATGATTTATCGGCGAATCTCATGCACAAACGAAGAGCTGGCTCTCCAAATAAAAAGAGCCAGCTCTTTTATAACTATCCAGCTAATTCGTTTCCGCCTTGCTGGAGCTGATACATTTGATAATACTTCCCCTTAACGCCCATTAATTCATCATGAGTTCCTCTTTCCACAATCGTTCCGCGGTTGAGAACAAGAATCTGATCGGCATTGCGAATGGTCGATAATCGATGGGCAATGATAAAGGTTGTTCGGCCTTTTTTCAGGACATCCATTGCTTCTTGAATAAGCGCTTCTGTTTCAGTGTCAATACTGGAGGTGGCTTCATCAAGAATCAGAATAGCCGGATTAAAGGCAAGCGCCCGGGCAAAAGAGATCAACTGGCGCTGCCCGCTCGAAAGTGTACTTCCCTTCTCGATAACCGGTTCGTCATATCCATTTTCTAAATTCTTAAATACCTTTTCCGCACCAACATCCTTTAACGCCTTTTCGACTTTATCCCTTGTGATCGCTGGATCATCCAGGCTTACATTCGAAGCAATGGTCCCAGTAAATAAATAAGGATCCTGCAGGACTATACCCATATGATTTCGAATTGTCTGCCTTGGGATACTTTCAATATCTTTGCCATCAATGAGTATTCTTCCTTTTTGACAATCATAAAAGCGGAACAGCAAATTCATGATCGAGCTTTTGCCAGAACCAGTATGACCCACAAGAGCAACGGTTTCCCCGTGACTTGCTTCAAAATTAATATCCTTTAAAACATATTCTCCTTCTTTATAACCAAAAGAAACATGATCAAAAGTCACATTTCCTTTATAGCGATCAATCCGTTCATTGCTAACATTTTCACCAGGCTCATCCATCAGTTTAAACACCCGCTCACCAGCCACAAGTGCCTGCTCCAAATTTGCAAGCTGATTGACAATTCCTTGAACAGGCTGAAAAAGGCGGTTGACGTAATCAACAAAGGCATACAGCATCCCAAGTGAAATCACGTTTAAAGGATTCAGAGCCTGCCCGCCGAAATACCAAATAAAGGCCACAAAGACGAGATTTCGTAAAATCCCAACTAAGTTATGAGAAGTTAACGCGTTTAAACTCAGCATTTTATTTTGATAGGTAAAATGTTCATGGTTCAGCTTTTCAAAATCTGCTTTTGTTTCTTTTTCACGGCTGAATGCCTGAATGATACTCATCCCCTGAATTGACTCGTTGATCATCGCATTAATATCACTATTCCGCGAACGAATGACACGGTTGTATTTTGAAGCATATTTCCGGTAAATTAACATCCATGCGTACAGGATTGGCAGCAGCACTAAACAAATCGCCGCCAGTTTCGCATTCAAAATAAACAAGGCCGAATATATGCCGGTAATATAAATAGCACTGGTGAAAAAGGTGGCAAGTACGGTTACGTAAAGCTCACGGATGGCCTCTGTATCATTCGTAATCCGTGCCACCACTTTTCCTGCAGGCAGATTATCAAAATAGTTGATTGGGAGCCGTTGAATATGCCCAAAAACATCCTCGCGCATTTTTTGAATGATGCGGTTGGCAGATTTTTGCAAGAAAAATCTTTCTCCATATTGAAAAATCGCTGATACCACCAAGAGTCCAAAATAGAAGACTAATAATTGAAATATCGCCGGAATCTCCGGTTGATAAAATCTTAATAGTTCATACCCCTTAAGGGTTTTCACCTGATATTCTGCTTTCAGTTCACCTTTATTAATGAGTAAGGTGCCTTCTTTTATGCTTCTTTTTCCATCAAATTTAATTTCTTGGTCAACAAATACAAACCTGGAACCAACCTGGAGAATCCGAACTGGTTTTCCCTTCTGTTCATCACTAGAAAAATACTTTTTTCTTTTGTATACTTTCCCGTCATACTTCACTGCCTTATCACCATTAGTTGTTTCATACCAGACAGATTCTATGCCTAAAATATGCTGATCAATAATGTTTTTTGCGATAAATGGTCCTGCTAGATCCGCTGCGACGGAAATGGTCAGCATGAATAATGCTGCCAATATGATTTTTTTATAACTTAGTGCATATCCGACTAATCTTCTGCCAGTTGTCATGCTGACACCCCCTCTTCTGCTTTCCGTTCAATTTGCTGCCGTAAAAATTGTTCACTGTACCATCCGCCCTGATCCAAGAGCTGTTCATGTGTCCCTTCTTCCACAATTCTTCCTTCATCAAGGACAATAATATGGTCAGCATGCTGGACAGCCGACATCCGATGCGTTGTAATAATCGTTGTTTTGTCTGTTCTTACATCGCGGATATTGTCTATGATTCTTTTTTCTGTCTTCGCATCAACAGCTGATAAGGAATCATCGAGAATGAGAATTTCCGGATTTTTAATAAGCGCGCGGGCAATCGAGATCCGCTGCTTCTGCCCGCCTGACAAGGCCACGCCTTTTTCACCTACTAGCGTACTCAATCCTTCCGGGAGCATTTCTAAATCTTTGCGGAACGCGGCTAAATCGATCGCCTTATCTAAATCGTCATCGCTCGCATCATTCCTGCCAAAAAGAATATTCTCCTTCACACTCCTAGAAAAAAGTACATGGTCCTGGGGCACATAGCCAATCCAGCTCCGAACCTGGTTTAAAGTTTGCTCCTCTAACGGAACACCGGCGATGGATACCTCACCTTCGCCAAGCGGGTATTGCCTTAATAATTGTTTAATAAACGTAGTTTTTCCGCTCCCCGTTTTACCAACAATCCCCAATGTCTGACCTTGCAGCAGTCCTACATCAATATTTTCAAGATTGTTAGTTTTTGAGGATGGATAACGGAAAGTAACTTTTCGATAATCAATTCGTTCAGCAGCAGCGACCGAAACCGGTTTAACTGGATTACTGACCTCTTCCTCGTAGATAAGGGTTTCATTGACACGGTCAAGTGAGGCATTTCCCCGCTGCATCACATTAATTAATTCGCCTATTGCAAACATCGGCCAAATCAGCATCCCCAAGTAAACATTAAAGGAAACGAGATTTCCCAATGTAATCGCTTGATGAAAAACTAAATATGCCCCATACCCGAGTCCAATTAAATAGCTGATCCCTACAAGTACCTTTATTGTTGGATCGAATAGGGCATCAATTTTAGCTACTTTTATATTTTTATGATAAACATCTTCTGTCAGGTCGTGAAACCGGCCGCTATCAGCCTTTTCCTGTACATAAGCACGGATAACCCTAACACCGGCAACCGATTCAAGCACACGGTCATTTAACTCGCCGAAGGCATCTTGCGCTTCCATGAAGCGGGTATGAATTCTTTTTCCGTATATTTTCATTAAAATTGCCATAATTGGCAGAGGAAGGATCGCCGCTAAAGTGAGCTTCCAGCTAATAAAAAATCCCATTGTCAACAGCAATGTCAGCATCCAGACACTTGAATCCACGAGTGTCAGAATTCCAAAGCCCGCAGTGGTCGAGATAGCCTTTAAGTCATTTGTGGCACGGGCCATTAAGTCACCTGTGCGATTTTTTTCATAAAAGGCAGGGGTCATTTTTAACAGATGGTTCACAAATCGAGAGCGCATTTTCCTTTCTACGAGGAATGCTCCTCCAAATAATTTATACTGCCAAATATAAGTAATACCATAAGAAGAAATCATAATGACAAGAAGAAGGCAAAGATACCGTATTATTTTCCCTGCACTGATGGTCCCTACATGAATATCATCAATTGCCATACCAATTAATTTTGGCGGCAAAACATCTAGTATACCTACAATAATTAATAGTGAAATGGCGACGACGTATCTCTGCCAATTTTCTTTAAAAAACCAACTTAATTTTTTTAAAACTGAAAACATGATGTCTTCCCCCTTTTGTTTTACTATCCGCCTTCTGATTCACCTATTGTATGTGCCAAGCATCGTTCGAGTCTCAGTTTCATTGATTGTACCTCCTCATTTTTCAAATAGTTATAAAGAAAACTTGCCTACTGGCTAGCCCCTAAGGGCCAAGACAGAGGCTAAGTTGCACTTCTGCCTGATTGGAAAGTTTTAATTTCCAATCGGCTAAAAAAAGACATACCGCAATTGTGCAGTATGCCTCCTTCTAAAAAAAGGGACAAAAAAAACACACGTTACGTTTCAAAATAGAACGTAACCTGTGCTTTAGTCATTAATTAATATTCACATGAAAAAGTCAGCAGGAAATTTCCCTGGGGCAGGTTACATTCAAATATTCAGTTGTTAACAATGTTTGAATTAATCTAATCATTTCGTAACCCTCCCTTTCCTATTTTTTCTTCCTTTGTTAGATTATCACCAGTTGTTTTAAAAGTCAATTCCCATTTTTCAGAATTATTATCTAAATAAATTTAAAGCAGCCATTGATTGAACTTCTTTATTCCACCCAAACCGCCGTTCCATATGCAATAATTTCCGATGCTCCCTGCATGACGGAGCTGGATTGCAGTCTCATTCCGATGATGGCATTCGCACCTAATTTCCTTGCTTCGTCCACCATCCTTTCGATTGCTTTTTGTCTAGCCTCATCCAGCATATCTGTATATTCCTTAATTTCACCGCCGACAATGGTTTTGAGTCCTGCCATTAAGTCTTTGCCAATATGCTTTGATTGGACGGTGCTCCCCTTGACAAAACCGATTAGTTCCCTAACTTCCTTACCCGGTATAAAATCAGTCGTAACAATCATCATAATGAGAGTCCTCCTCTTTTCAACTGTTTTTGTGGAATATTTTTCTGACAAAAATCAAGTAAAATAGTGTTGGCATTGGTGCTTGAATCAAACCAACAATTCCCCAGAACCAATAATTATGGCTGCGTTTCCTGGCATCCATAAATAAATATATGCTTTGCGTTAATAAAATTAAGACTACAACAATAATTGTGATTAACGAAAGTTCCTTATTCATACATGATTCGCCTTCTTCATTATCCGAATACTTGTGTATAACACAATAAAGATGGAGGTGATAATTTGCACAAGAATAAAAATAGCTGGCATGCGATAAAGGGATACAATCATACCACTTAAAATGATTAATGCAATCATAAAAAAGACCGATAAATCTCTAATTAATTTTTTCCTTTTATTCTGCTGCTCTTGAATAACCATTTGTTCAAACCATTGTAAATTAGGCGTATAGACAGGGAATTGATCAATCCTTTGTAATCCCTCCTGCAGATCGTGAATAGCATCAAAGTCTTGTTTATCTTGATGTTCGCTGTTCAGGATAATGACTTTCTGTTTCTTCACCTAGCTTCAGCTCCCTTCTGACTGACTTAATTCCGTTATGCACCCTTGATTTAATTGTTCCAGGAGAAAGTTTCATCCATTCTCCAATTTCTTCGTAGGAATATCCATAGTAATGCTTCAAAATAATAGGAATTCGGACGTCCTCAGGTAATTTTCCAAGTGCCTCTAGGCAATCATTCCATTCTTCATTTCTGCTTTCAAAATGCCATTTCAACTTACGGTATACTTCCTCTTGTCCTTGCCAGTTTTTTTCTCGCTTCTTTTTTCGACATTGGTCAATGTAAGTATTTGTCGCTATTGAAACCAGCCATGTGGTAAATTTACTTTGACCATTATAAAGGTGAATCTTTTGAACACATTTCGCCATTGTCTCCTGTGCTAATTCCTCTGCTGTATCGGGATTCATTGTAATTTTCATTAAATACTTTACAAGGAATGGATAATTTTCTTTAAACAACATGGCAAAAGCAAGATGGTCCCCTTTTTTCGCATTTTTTATCAATGCATCCATTCGGCAATAGTCCTCACTTTCCCCCATCAACCTTCCTTATCTCTATATCAATTTGACGAATCAAATTGGATTTCGTTCATTCTATTTTTTAGCTTCAAGTTTTTTTTGATAAATGTCAATAAATGTACATACCTTTTTTTAGTTTTTGAATGATTTTTTTATTAATTGGCTCTGTTAAACTTGGCTGTTGATTTCTGCTTCAGGCGCTTCGCCTTCCGCTCCAATCAACATAGTTATAAAATCAACAATGACCTTTAACACAGCTTATTAATTAAAATTAGGGGAAATCCACAAGTAGAACCTTGAAATGGTAAAAAGGAATAGGCACGGATCTCTCCGTGCCATCAAAAGCCTTAATGCCCTTTTCCTTTTCCTTTGTCTTTGTCTTTGTTCTTCCCTTTCTTATCCCACTTTTCTTTTTGTTTGTTCCATTTTTCTTCCCATTTTTGCACTTCATTGTTAAATTTCTCTTGAAAACTGTTTTTCTTTTCTTCTTCCTTTTTTCTCTGTTCAATGAATGAAGCAATATGAGGCACATTAAAGCTTTGGTTTGGTGAATTTTTTAAAGCTTCATTCATGACTTCGCGGAAAATAACCGACGATCCTGTTCCGCTAGTAGGTGTAATATAATGTTCAGCATCCGTTTTGTCATAGCCAACCCAAATTGCTCCGACAAGCTGCGGTGTATATCCGACAAACCATTGGTCTTTCAACCCGTTGATTCCTTTAATTGGAACTTGTGTCGAACCTGTTTTCCCTGCCGTTTCCCGTCCTGGTATTTGTGCCGGTTTTCCTGTCCCCTGCTCCACAACACCAAGAAGCATCGTCGTCATGTTGTCAGTCACAGGTTTCGTCGTAACCCTCTCTTTTTGAACCTTCCATTCAGCTACGACATTGCCTTTGGCATCAACAATTTTTTTAATCACATGCGCTTTGACTCTAACACCATTATTAGGAAAAACCGAAAAAGCTTCAGCCATATTCAAAGGTGAAACACCTTTATGCAAACCGCCAAGAGCCAGTGACAAATTACTGTCAGCCTTATCTAAAGGAATACCAAACCGTTTTACCGAATCTAATCCTTTTTCAATCCCTAGTTCATTTAACAGCCACACCGCTGAGACATTTTTTGATTCTTTGACTGCTTCATACATCGGAACTTCGCCTGCATATTGATGATCATAATTGCTAGGTTGATAATTCCCAAACGTCATTTGCTCGTCTTTTAGCATATCCGTTATTTTCCAGCCCTCTTCAAGCGCAGGCGTATAAACAGCTAAAGGTTTAAAGGAGGAACCGGGCTGTGCTTTTAATTGGGAGGCACGATTATAGCCTCTAAAGGTGTGCTCTCCCCTTCCACCAACAAGGGCCCTGACCCCGCCTGTTTTTGGTTCAACTAAAACGCCGCCGCTTTGTACAAGACGGTCATTTCCTTTTGGAAATAAAGCATCTTTTTGGTAGGTCTGCTCCATCGCCGTTTGCATCGTTGGATCAAGCTCTGTATAAATTTGATAGCCCCCTGTCAATAATTCATCCTGGGTAAACCCATATTGATTGATGGCTTCATCTAATACTTGATCGACGTAGTATGGGAATTTCCCGCGAAACGGGTCACCACCCATATCATTCAAGACTACTTTTTCTTGTCTCGCGTTTTCATATTGTCGGTTGGTTATATATCCTTGGTTTTTCATTTGGGCTAACACAAGATTTCGTCTTTCAGTGGCTTTTTCCAAATGTTCATATGGATTAAGAGCAGAGGGCGCCTTTATTAACCCCGCGAGTAATGCTGATTCGCTTATGGACAGGTCTTTAACCTCTTTTGCAAAATATTTGCTGGCGGCTTGTTTAATTCCATATGCACCATTTCCAAAATAAATTTGGTTCAAATACATTTGCAGTATTTCCTGTTTCGAGTATTCCCGTTCAACCGCAATGGCTAAAAATACTTCCTGCAATTTTCGTTTCAGTGTTTTTTCAGAAGTAAGAATCGTATTTTTCGTTAATTGCTGTGTGATCGTACTGCCGCCTTCAACCATCCCGCCTGCCTTTAGGTCACGGAAGAGCGCTCTTGACGTACCAATTAAATCCACGCCATTATGCCGGTAAAAACGATGATCCTCTATGGCCACGATGGCATTTTTCATTGATTCAGGAACTTCCTTAATTGGTACTCCTTCATTTTTATTAGCTGATACCTTACTTGCGACATTCCCGCTGACATCATAAAAAACGGTAGGCTGAGGAAGTTCATTTTTCAACTCTGATATATCTGCATCCTTAGAAAAGAAATATAAAAGTCCAAAAAAGCTTAGGATAATCACTAACACCAATAACACAATTATTTGGAGCAAATGCCACTTTTTCCAGTTTTTTAAAATGCCATTTATTTTATTTATAAATACCAATTCGATGACATCCTTTATCTATAATCTTTATAACAGGTATACTTTTCGATACTTGGCTAGTTTTTATGTCGGTTCAGTTATAAAGAAATCTCGCCGATTAGCGAGCCCATATGGCGAAGATCGAGGCGTAGTTGTACTTATGCATGATAGAAAAATTTTCCTATCAGCTGAAAAAAAGACGAGCAGCTCAGCCCATCTTTTCCAATTCTCCTTTATTATTCGCTCTTTGCTAATTCTTTAAAGCGCTGTTTTGAAAGCTTTTCGTCAAAGCTGCTGAAGATGCGGTAATTTCTTTCATCTAATATCCGAAAATGTTTACTTAAAATATTTTGCTGAAGAATAAACCCATTTTTCTGTGAGAGTACTCGCCACCAAATCCGGCCGCCAAGAGTTTTTGTTTTCCGAAGATCGATTCCATCGAGGGCAACCGTTTCTAGTACCTCAAGAGGTTCATTTCCAAATAAAAATTGTACTGTTTCCGTTTCACGAAAAAGGGCACAAATCGAAACAACTGTCGACCAGTTAGCCAGGACTCTTCCTTTTTCAATTTGCACAAGAGTTTTCTTCGATACACCAATAATATCCGCCATTTTATCCTGTGTATACCCTGCTTCCGTCCGGATCAGCCGTAGCTTTTCAGAAACCTGCATGATAATTTCTTCTCTGGTCATGTTAAGCCCTTCCTTCAATTACATCTAGTGTAATTTTACACAAGTTCACTAAATCAATCAAATGATCTGAAAAAAACTGCTATCAGCTTATGATAGCAGTTACTTAAACTATTTATTTTACATTGGGCGGCATGCCACACTGGCTGGAACATGAATTTTTTAAATCACATGCGGCGCATTTTCCCTTTTTCGATTTATTAATAAACTTCACTAACGCAAAGCTTGCATATCCAAATATCGCAATACCGATGATCACACTGGCAATCATTTGCTCCACCTCTTTTTAAAATTAAACCAATCCAAACAGCTTTCCGCCTTGGTAAATAATTAAGGATAGTACATAGGCAATCGCAAAAGCATAAATCATTGAAAAAGCCGTCCATTTTTTTGAACCAGTTTCTTTATAAATTGTTGCTACAGTGGCTAAGCATGGAATATACAATAGAATAAACACCATAAAACTATAGGCAGCGAGAGGGGTATAATAATCAGCCAATAATCCCTGCAGGCTGGCATCATTCGGAACAAAATAAATAATATTCATAGTAGAGATGATCGCTTCTTTAGCTAGGAATCCGGTAATTAATGATGCAGATGCCTGCCAAGTACCGAAACCAATTGGATCAAATATGGGGGCAATCACATTTCCAATTGCAGCTAAATAGCTATGATCCATGTCTACTTTTAAACCATTAGGTCCCGCGTATGATAAAATCCAGATAAAGACAGAACCAGCAAAAATAAAGGTTCCTGCCTTTCTCACGAATCCCTTCCCTTTATCCCAAGTACTTCTCCATAATGACTGTAATTGTGGAAGCCTGTATGGAGGCAGCTCGATAACAAATAAAGATGTTTCGGATTTTAATAAAGTAGTAGAAAAGATTTTTGCTAGGATTAGAGCCACAACGATACCGAGAACATAAAGGCTAAGGACCACAAATGCCTTATGGCCTGCAAAAAAAGCTCCTACAAATAAAGCATAAACTGGCAAGCGAGCTGAACAAGACATTAACGGGGTCAGGAGAATCGTTAAAAGTCTCTCCCTTGGCGTTTCAATCGTTCTTGCTGCCATGATTCCAGGTACATTACATCCAAAACCAATCATCATCGGAATAAATGCCTTCCCATTTAATCCTACCGATTCCATAATCCTGTCCATTACCAAGGCAACACGTGCCATGTAGCCGGAGTCTTCTAGCAATGAAATAAAGAAGAAAAGAATAAAGATTTGCGGTACAAACACCAGAACACCGCCAACACCTGCTACCAATCCTTCGATAATTAAAGCATGGATAAATTCCGATGCATTGACAGCAGATAATACTTTTTCAAATCCGAAAGTAACAGGACCTGTTAAAAAGGCATCTAAAGCATCTGATAAAGGTGTTCCAAGCCAATCAAATGTAAGCATAAACATCAAATACATTAGCAGCAAAAAGATTGGCATCCCTAGGAACCGGTTTGTTACAATGCTGTCGATCTTTTCAGACAGTGGGATAATTGAGTCACTCTTTTTCGCCACTTCAGCCACTATTTCCTCTATGACTTCTTTTCTTTTTATATATATAAAGTTTGCTAATGATTTAATGTTATTTTCTTTCAACAGTTTCGATTCCAGGTTTCCCATAATGGCATGTAACTTTTTTGAATCTGCAATACTGTTAACATAGTTTTTAACATATTCATTTCCTTCAAAATATTGAATGGCAAGAAAGCGTGCAGAATGATTGGTTTTCCCCATCAGCTCTCCGGTCAATGCTATGATCGCTTCTTCAACTTCTTTTCCATAATATACGAGGTTTTTTTTTGCTGGCTTAATTGATTTCGTCGCGATGACATCGACAAGCTTATCACAGCCTTTACCGCTCCTTGCCACGACAGGAACAACGGGGACACCGAGGGCATTTGAAAGCTTCGAAGCATCTATTTGAATCCCGCGCTTATTCGCTACATCCATCATATTAAGTCCGATAAGGGTAGGCTTCTCAAATTCAAGCAATTGAAGTGTCAAATGTAAATTCCGTTCTAATTGTGATGCATCTAATATATTTAGTAAGCGATCTACCGACTCATTCAAAAAGAAGGAAGTCACAACACCTTCATCCTTTGAAAGTGGATTAAGTGTGTAAACACCAGGTAAATCAATTAATTGGCCGATATTATTTTTGAATACGCCAACTTTCTTTTCAACTGTAACACCGCTCCAGTTACCAACATACTCATAGGAACCTGTTAGATTATTAAACAATGAAGTTTTTCCAGTATTCGGGTTTCCAATAAGAGCGATTTCCATTATATTCTCTCCACTTCAATCTGAACTGCCTCTTTGCGGCGAATACCAACACATTGTCCGCATGTTTCAATCATAATCGGGCCGCCAAACGGCATAACACATTTAACACACACTTCTGACCCTTCGGTAATACCTAAGTCAAGCAAGCGTCTTTGTACCAGGTGACCCACATGAGAAATGTCAATGATCTTTCCCTTATCTCCTGCTTTTAATGAACCAAACATGTATATCACCCTATCTAGGTTAATTGAGAATGATTATCTTTCTATATTGACATTTTAACACTTTTTTTAGGGTAATAGCATACTAATTTTGTGACAAAAGTGCGAAAAAAAAAGGAAAGACATTACCCTTCCCCTTCTTAGGATATTTCTTGTTATTAATTTTTTAGTAAAAGCATTCTTTTTGGAACCGAGCTAATCACGAGTATAACAATAATTGAGCTGATCACGAAACTCGGAAGCATGTATGTTCCATTATAAAGCAGTGAGTAAATCACAACCGGCTGGCCTTTTGGTGCATATTCCCCAAAAAATACCGCCCCTGCAATCACATGGCAAACATAACGAAGAAAACTCCCCAAAAATGCTCCAAGGATTGTATAGGTAATCCATTCACCTTTTTTTCCATTTTCAAAAGCGGTTTTAATTTGCCGAACAAAAATGCCCGCAAAGCCAACCAATGTAAAGGCAATAAAGTAATCGAGGAGCCCTTGAACGATGAAATACATTTTTGCAAATCCAAGGACAACCTGTAATAACCCAAGTAAAAATCCAGTTAATAGCCCACCTTTTATTCCCCAACGGTAAGCCATCAGAAAAATCGGAACCATGGCGATCGAAATAGACCCACCCTGCGGCCAAATTTTTAATGAAAGAAGATCTGCGGCAAAGTCCAATAAAAAGGCTAATGCTGAAAATACAGCTACTTCCGCAATAAATAATGTGTTACTCTTCTTTTGTTTCACTAACGTCTCCCCCTATTCATCTTTTTCAGACAAAAACAACAATAAAAAAAGCAATGCAAGACGATGAGGATTGTCTGCATTGCTTTAATAACCGGCAAACCACATCCCTACGCTAGCGTTAACTAACAGGTTCATAGGGTCAGAACTCTAACGTTCACTCTCAGCCGCCCATAGCAGCTCCCCTTGTGGAAGTATTCAATTGTTTCCATACAAAATATACTATTGATTTATAGTTTTTACAAGGAAATTATTTTCATGTTGTAATCCTGCCATATTCTAGTTAAATGCCCGTAAATAGTTCTATATATTTTTCAAAAATCATTTCGGGAAATTTTTTTACTTTTCATATAAAAAAGGATTTTTACTAACATCAGCGAATTATCATGGTAATCAGTTTTGTTAATACCATAGGGGGAAACAACATGTATACGGGAGAACAAACGGATTTAATCGCTTTTTTCAATCAAAATAAAGAAGAGTTGGTAAGAGAATGGGAAAATGCAATTGTGATTAATCAAGAAGACCCGTTCAGAATGAAAATTCGTGAAAACGGGGAAGCTTTATTGAATGTGTTACTTACTATGCATTTGAGAACTAGAGAAGAACTGGAAAATATTATTGAAAAAATTGCGATAGAGGTGTCAGAAGAAAGGGTTTTGGCCGATATTAACATCGGTGACTTTGTCTATAATGTCAATCTTGGTAGAACGATTTTATACAGTTATTTAAGTAAAACAGGAATCTCATGGTCAGAAATGCAGGAAGCGATCAATATGATCAACTATTGCTTTGATAAATTTTTATATTTTGCCGTTTCCCACTTTTCCGAAGCAAAAAATAAAATCATTGAAGAAAAGACCATGTTTATTGATTCGACACATCAAGATCGTTTGACACTTCTAGGACAAATGACCTCAAGCTTTATTCATGAATTTAGAAACCCGCTCACATCTGTTCAAGGGTTTATTCAATTACTTAAGGCTGATTTTCCAAATATGAGGTATTTAGATATCATTTCAAGTGAATTAGATCAGCTTAATTTTCGAATATCACAGTTCTTATTACTTTCTAAGAAAGAATTAATTGGGAAGGAAAAAGTTCAATTCGGGTTAAACAAGCTTATTGACGAAGTATTAAACTTCCTTTATCCGAGTATTCTTGACGGCAAAGTCAAAATCATAAAAGATTTAAGTGAAGATTTTAGCCTGAATGGCTATGCTGATGAAATCAGGCAAGTTTTTATAAATATCATATTTAATGCAATTGATGTGCTGAATCATCATGAGACCCCTACTCCCACCATAAAGATTAGCAGTTGTTTGGAATATAACCAGCAAATTAAAATCAGTATCTCCAATAATGGCCCCGTGATTCCGGCAGAATTACGAAAAACGATTTTCGAACCGTTTTTCACGACAAAAACACTTGGGACTGGCCTTGGATTATTTGTATGTAAAGAAATCATTGAAAAACATAAAGGAAAATTAACGTGTGATTCTTCGATGGATAAAACCACATTTTCAATTTACTTACCTGTTGCCTTAACACCTGCAGGTTATGACGAAACCATATTATAAACATACCGCCAAATCCCACTTTTATTAAAGCTGGGATTTTTTTATTTTGTTTGAATTCCCGATAGTGCCCTCTACTGCATATGATATACTAAAATTTTTTTCGGGAGAAATTGCGTATGTTTACATTAAAGGTTGACCATGAAATCGAGCTTCAATTGTTTCAAATTCATCATGCCTTAAAGCTGTATAAACTAGTGGAGGAGAATCGTGAACATTTGCGCGAATGGATGCCATGGGTCGACAGTATGACATCTCTCTATCATTTTGAGTCCATTATTCCGGTATGGCTTACACAATTTGCTGAGAATAGTGGAATGAATGTTGGTATCCTTTATAAAGGTGAACTTGTCGGTTCATTGGGATTACATCAAATAGATTGGTACAACAGCATGGCGAGTATCGGTTATTATCTTGCTAGAAATGCAGAAGGACATGGGATAATCACCCGTTCTGTTCAAGCCTTTCTGAATTATACCTTTTTCCAGTTAGGGTTAAACCGTATTGAAATTCGGTGTGGCGTGAAAAACAAAAAAAGCCGGGCGATTCCTGAGCGTCTTGGTTTTGTGAAAGAGGGAGAACTTCGGGATGGCGAACAATTAAATGGCCATTTTCATGACCTCATCGTCTATAGCATGCTCGCCCGTGACTGGAATTCCTTACACATTTAAAAATCTTAGATCATGCCGTCTGTTAGGCGGCATTTTTTAATACTTCATCCTCTTTATTTGCTAATCAAAACATTTTTTGAAATAATATTATAACGTGCTTATGTAAAGTTGGAAATACTGAAACTATTGAGTTAAAAATTAAGTGAGGTGGCATACCTTACATATTGTAGGGTGACCGATGATTTGGATGAATGTCATAATTATAGCTGTTCTTATTGCCGTAACCGCGTTTTTTGTTGCTTCAGAATTTGCCATCGTAAGAGTAAGAACAACACGAATAGACCAATTAGTATCCGAAGGTCATAAAAAGGCGGAGGCAGCGAGAAAGGTAATCTCTAACTTGGACGGATACCTTTCAGCCACACAAGTAGGCATTACCATTACATCCTTAATTTTAGGGTGGCGAGGAGAGTCTACTGTCCGGAAAATTTTAGAGCCAATCTTTTCATGGATTCACATACCGTTATCTTTAGAGCCCATTATATCAACGTTTCTTGCTTTTACCATTATTACTTTCTTCAATGTAGTAATAGGTGAATTAGCGCCGAAAACATTTGCCATCCAAAAGGCTGAAGAAATTATTTTGTTATTTGCCCAGCCATTGATATTATTTTATAAACTTTTGTATCCGTTCATTTGGATTCTAAATCGTTCAGCTCGATACATAACAGGGCTATTCGGAATTAAACCTGCTTCAGAACAAGAACTTGTCATGTCCGAGGAAGAATTGCGTATGATCCTATCTCAAAGTTATGAGAGCGGTGAAATCAATCAATCCGAGTATAAGTATATGAATAAAATATTTGAGTTTGATGATCGAATTGCAAAAGAAATCATGGTGCCAAGAACTGAGGTCATTATGCTGTCAAAAGAGGCCACAATGGATGAGATCATCGAAACGGTTAAAGAGGAAAAGTACACAAGGTATCCCATTATTGACGGAGATAAAGACAATATATTAGGTATTGTCAATATTAAGGAAGTTTTGACGGATTGTATCCAGCAAAAATGTTTAGGTGACAAACCACTTCTGCCTTATATAAATCCGGTTATTCATGTGATTGAAACCATACCGATTAAAGAACTTTTATTGAAGCTGCAAAAAAACCGTTCTCATTTGGCAATATTATCCGATGAGTATGGAGGTACCGCTGGAATCGTAACGATTGAAGACATTCTTGAAGAAATTGTCGGGGAAATTCGTGATGAGTTTGATATTGACGAACTACCACTTATCCAGAAAAAGGGCGATGGAAATTATATCTTGGATGGAAAAGTCCTGATCAGCGAAGTAAATGATCTCCTTGGTACTACTCTTGAAGAGGAAGATGTAGACACGATTGGAGGCTGGTTTTTAACGCAAAAATTTGATGTCCATAAAGGGGATTCCATTGAAATGGACGGATTCACTTTCCAAATTAAAGAAATTGAAGGTCATCATATTTTGTATATTGAGGTAAAGAAAACTAGCTGATTGGCGAGCCGTTAGGCGAAGACAGAAGCTTAGTTGCACTTATGCCTGATGGGAAAGTTTACTTTCCCATCGGCTAAAAAAAGAAACAACGTCTCCTGAGCAGGGGACGTTATTTTTAGCGATAATTTTTTGTAATATTTTGATTACATTGTTCATTTTTACTGTAAATTTAAATAAAATATTAATATCAACTACTATCATAACCAGTACGTTTGACTGTACGGTTTAAATTCTTTATAATTATGGTTAATTTATTAAATGTTGAGGTGATATGATGGGGCTGTCTATCGTATTGGTGAAATAGCAGAGATAGCAATGGTTTCTAAACGAACGATTGACTATTATACGTCTATTGGCTTATTGAAGGCAGAACGCTCTAAGTCAAATTACCGCATTTATTCGGATGAATCGCTAGATGACTTAAAATTTATTGAAGAATGCAAGAGTCTGCACTTTCCTTTAGACGAGATTAGAAGAAAACTAGAAATGCGAAAAGCAACAAATATTCGTGAATCAGAAGTGGAAAAACATGTAAGTGCCGTAACACAGCTTATGAAACAGCTTCATAGTGACTTATTTGATCTTATGCCAATCCTTGAAAAATTGGATGACGAACAAAAAGAGAAGCTAACGAATAATCTAAGCCTGCTTCGGGCCGAATTAATGAAATCCCTTTTGAAGGTAACGAGCTAATTTTTTTAAAATACTGGGAGGTGACTCCTTACCCGTCTAAAAACGGGATAAGGGAACTTATTTGGACATATTTAACTTGGTTATTATAGCCATTTTAATTGCCTTAACTGCTTTTTTTGTAACTTCAGAATTTGCGATTGTAAAAATTAGAAGTTCAAGAATTGATCAGTTAATTGAGGAAGGAAATTCGAAGGCTGTTTCAGCAAAAAGAGTTATATCAAACTTGGATGAATATCTATCTGCCTGTCAATTAGGTATTACAATAACTGCCTTAGGTCTAGGGTGGATTGGGGAATCTACAATTGAGCACATGCTAGGCCCTCTTTTTCAAGAACTAAACATTCCTAAGAGTGCATCTCACGTATTATCAATTGGAATTGCGTTTGCAACCATTACATTTTTACATGTTGTGGTTGGAGAACTCGCACCTAAAACACTGGCCATCCAAAAGGCTGAACTGATCACTTTGATTGTCTCACGTCCGCTGATCCTATTTTATAAAATCATGTATCCATTTATTTGGGTTCTAAATGGCTCAGCACGGGTTATTACTAGTATCTTTGGGCTAAAGCCTGTATCGGAAAGCGAAATAGCCCATACGGAGGAAGAACTTCGAATTATCCTATCTGAAAGCTATAAAAGTGGTGAAATTAATCAATCGGAGTTTAAGTATGTAAATAAAATTTTTGAATTTGATAATCGGATAGCAAAAGAAATCATGGTTCCAAGAACCGAAATGGTTTCGTTGTCAAAGGATGATTCATTAGAAACCTTTCTTCAGGTGTTACGCGAAGAAAAGTTCACAAGGTACCCTGTCATTGATGGAGATAAAGATCATATTATCGGTCTTGTCAATATAAAAGAGGTTATGACCGATTTAATTGGCAATGAAAAACTATCATCTCATACATTGGAGAGTTATACTCGCCCAATCATTAGAGTAATAGAAACCATTCCAATCCATGATTTATTAGTAAAAATGCAAAAAGACCGTGTGCATATGGCAATTTTAATGGATGAATACGGCGGAACATCGGGACTTGTTACGGTTGAAGATATCCTTGAAGAAATTGTCGGCGAGATTCGTGATGAATTTGATATGGATGAAATTCCAGAAATCCGTAAAATTAAGGAAAACCATTATATTATTGACTCGAAGGTTTTAGTGAGTGAGATCAATGATTTATTGGGTGTAGAAATTAATGATGAAGATATAGATACAATTGGCGGCTGGATTCTGACCGAAAATTACGAGGCTAAAGAAGGCGACATCATTCATCATGAAGCTTACACCTTTAAAATCCTTGATATGGAAGAACATCATATTAAATATATCGAAGTAACGGAGAATGTTCAAAATGAAGAAACTAACATCCCAAAAATTGCTGTTTCAAAATCAGAAGTTTTATCATAATAAAGCAAAATAGACCGAGTCGCTTGGTCTATTTTTTTACACCTATTTTGTTTTTAAAATAATAAGCTCCTCTTCAGCTTTTGCGATTTTCACTAAATGAGAATCCAGGCGGCGATTGATATATTGTATTTCATTGCCCCGTGCTTCCTCAATTCGCTGAAGTGAATCTTTAATATCCGATAAATCAATTTGGTTTACTTCAACCCTATGTTCAATACTGTCCATCTTCTCTAACCGAGCGAGCCTTTTTTCAATGTTCTGTAATGTTGCGTTAAACGTATTCATTAGGCTTTTTATCTCACTAACGTTTTCAGTTAGTTTTTCGAATTGCTTTTCCATAGTCAAAAACTCCCTTGTTTTATTTCCTTTATTTTATCATCGTTTTCACTATAAACATGTTACAAAAACAGCAACAATGGACGGTAAAGTTCAAAAAAATACAGAAGTTTTCCAAACTCTACATTGTTGTTATTTTGCACACATGTGAACAATTCGAAGCGAAAAAATGAACATTTTTTTAAATCATCATGGATACGCACTAACCGTGAAAATTGTCACAGGCAAGCCTCTTGGAAAATTATATTCTTTTACTATAGGGAAATGGAGCATCTATTTTTTAGATTCATCGCTATCCTTATGGCAATATCAACTAGGAAAAGGTTGGTGTATAATTATGTTCATATCTATCGATGAAAAAGCTTCTTCATGGTTCACACGAGAATTTGAATTCAATAAACCATTCAGTATTAGGATGTTTCCTCAATATGCAGGTTTTGGACAGAAACATAAAGGATATAGTCTTGCCTTTTCTGTTGAACATCCTGCTAATATAAGCTTTACAAAAGAGGTAAATGGAATAACCTTTTATGTTGAAGGGAACGATGTTTGGTTTTTTGAGGATACTGAAACCTACTTGTCTGTTGATGATCACCTCGATGAAATACAGATTACGTTTAAGGAAGAAATCGATACCGTAATGAATTAATTAGAGTGTATCCATACAGATAAAAAACAGACCGGATGAATTTCCATCCGGTCTGTTTTTTAAGGTTATTAGTTTACTTGTTTTCCTAAGCTTGGTGGAAGTAATTTTGCAGCTTCAAATGCTTTTCCAAGTTTTTCTTCCCCTTGGGCGAAGATTTCATCTGATGCATCTAGTGATGGAGATTCCTTTTTCAATTCATCTGCTTTAGCTTGGTAAGAAGCGGCATAATCCTTTACTGCTGCCTCAAGATCAGCCTTTTGGTCCTTCAGTTCCGCAGGGACCTGGATGCTATTTAGCTCAGCAGCAACAGAGGCAGCTGATTCACTTGCTTTAGCCCGGTCCTCGGCAGTTGGTAATTCTTCAGGCTTTGCATCTTCCTTAGTTGCTTTCGCCACATAAGCATTTAATTCAGCATCTTTTGCATTAATTTTGTTTCCAAGATCGCTATAGAATTTAACTAATTCCTTCTTAACATCCACTTTAGGTGCTGCAGCTTCTTTTTTTGATTCTTCTTTCTTTTCTGTTTTTTCCTTGTCATTGCTTGAACAAGCAGCTAACCCTATGGCCAAAGTTAAAGCTGATAATAATACTAAGAATTTTTTCATCTGAGGTTCCCCCTATTTCTCTTTTTGGTGCCTTGATTATTTTACAACATTTAATGAGACGAAAAAAGTACTAAAAGGTTTCAAAAATTAAAATTTTTTATAAACTTTTTAAAAATATTCTTTTCTGAAAATATTATTCTACACAAAATAATATGTAATGTCTACGTAATGCTAGTAATCTTTTCTACTATATTTATAGTACTATTCAGAAAATTGGGAAATAATTGTGAACTATGTTACAATAATTAAAATTTCGTATATAATAAAGATAACATGACATATTTCTTTCACTCAGAGGTTCCATAATCATCCAACTTCTTGAAAATCAACTTAAATTCACTGAAAAATACAAATTTGATAAAAAAAAACGGCAAAACAAATTCAAAAAGAGGGCAAAGAAGAAGCATTCCTTTCACATTCACGCTCCTATTCCCAAAACACTCAAACAAAGGGGGCATAAAATTATGAAGCACAAATTCACAAAATATTTGGGCAGAGTAACAGAAAATCTCGAATTAAGTTTTGAAGAAAAATGGATTTACGTTCATTACACACGGGGATCCAGCGAAAAAACTGCCTGTTTGCTGAAAAATGAAAATAAATCCGAAGAAGAGTATCTCGAGACCTTTTTCCAAGAAAATAAGGTGTCTTCTGAGATGAAAAAAGAGGTTAATAAATTTTTAAAAAATGAAAGGAACCGCCGCAATGATATACATTGGAATGAGTTCACAAACTTTCTTTTGAAAGCCCTTTCCTTAAACATGGCAATTGGGATCGCCATCGCATTATCTGTATATGGCGGGTTTAAGCTTGGAACGTTTCTTGACGGTCGATATGAGGTATACCCTGTCTTTACTTTAATAGGTACATTTTTAGGAATTGGAATTGGCGGACTTACTGTATACTCAATGGTTCAAAAATACGTTAATTCCCCCAAACAGAAAGATAGGGAAAATGAGAATACTGTAAATAGTGATTTGAAGGAAAGCAAAAACTATCCGATTATTGAGGTGACCGTTGAAGATGTACGTAGATCAGTAAGGACCTTTTCTAACAATCTGCCAAAAGGAGTTTTCCGAACCATTCTTGTTCAAGAGGATAATAGTATCGACTTTAAACAGCTTG
>Ga0213823_1000215_pt1 | contig 59264 bp, 55 predicted proteins | sample MC6MC0907MG_FD_179887 | JGI IMG/M metagenome (GOLD analysis project Ga0213823, IMG submission 179887) | Enriched soil aggregate microbial communities from Iowa State University, Ames, United States - MC6-MC0907-MG | ecosystem: Environmental > Terrestrial > Soil > Unclassified | place: USA: Iowa...
TGCTCAAGCGTACCGCGGTCAAGCTGTCGAAGATCTGCAACGACCTGCGCCTGCTGTCCAGCGGCCCACGCACCGGCATCAACGAGATCAACCTGCCAGCGCGTCAGCCAGGCAGCTCGATCATGCCAGGCAAGGTCAACCCGGTTATCCCGGAAGCCGTCAACCAAGTCGCCTTCGCCATCATGGGCAACGACCTGGCCCTGACCGTCGCCGCCGAAGGTGGCCAGCTGCAGCTGAACGTGATGGAACCGCTGATCGCCTACAAGATCTTCGACTCGATCCGCCTGCTGCAACGCGCCATGGACATGCTGCGCGAGCACTGCATCGTCGGCATCACTGCCAACGAACAGCGCTGCCGTGAACTGGTCGAGCACTCGATCGGCCTGGTCACTGCCCTGAACCCGTACATCGGCTACGAAAACGCCACCCGTATCGCCCGCGTTGCCCTGGAAACCGGCCGCGGCGTACTGGAACTGGTGCGCGAAGAGAAGCTGCTGGACGAAGAGATGCTCAACGACATCCTGCGTCCGGAAAACATGATCGCTCCACGTCTGGTTCCGCTGAAGGCGTAACCCGGCTGCTGCAAACAGTCTCACCAGGTTAAGGGACTAGACACCTCTCAACCTTTCAAGGCCCGAGCGATTGCTTCGGGCCTTTTTTTGCCTGATGGATTTTGCCTGAACGCCCGGATATCGGCACACAACTTGCTCCATAATGCGTCCCAGCCCCACGGGATTACCCAGCATGCTGCACAGTCACCTGACCACCCTCAACGCAGTTTCGCTGATCCTCAACGTGTTCCAGGCGGACGGTTGCGAGGCTTCGGCGCTGCTGGCCGGCAGCGGCATTGGCCCGGCCGACCTGGGGCACGCCGATGCGCGCATCACCACCCAGCAGGAACTGCAGGTGTGCGCCAACGCCGTGGCCCGGCGCGAGGACATCGGCCTGGAACTGGGCCGCCGCATGCACGTGTCGTGCTACGGCATGCTCGGTTACGCCCTGCTCTCCAGTGCCACTTTGGGTGACGCCTTGCGCCTGGCGCTGCAATATCCGGCACTGCTGGGAACAGTCTTCAAGCTGCGCTTGCTCGACGATGGCCAGCGGGTCTGGTTCAGCGCCAGCGATTACCACGACAGCCCGGCGCTGAGCGCTTTCAACGCAGAGTTCTGCCTGGTGTCGCTGAAAGTCATCTGCGATGACCTGCTTGGCCGCCCGCTACCATTGCTGGGCGCCCGCTTCGAGCACCCACGGCCCGGTTACCACACGCACTATGCCAATGCATTCCAGTGCCCGGTCGGTTTTGCCGCCGAGGACAATGCCTTCGCCTTCGAACGGCGCTGGCTGGATACGCCGCTGCCGCTGGCCGACCCGATTACCCACAAGGCCATGAGCGAGCGCTGCCGGCGCCTGAACCTTGAGTTCACCGGCCGTCAGGCCTGGCTGGGGCGGATTCGTCAGTTGCTGACGCAGCAACTGGATGCCGCGCCGGGGCTGGAAGGCCTGGCACGGCAGATGAACTGCTCATCCCGCACCTTGCGTCGGCATCTACAGGCGCTGGGCAGCAGTTATCAACAGCTGCTGGACGAGCTCAGGTTCGAGCGGGCCAAGCAGTTGCTGGCCGATGAGCAGATGCCCATCTACCGTATTGCCGAAACGTTGGGGTTCAGCGAGACGGCCAGTTTCCGCCATGCCTTCCAGCGCTGGAGTGGTGTGGCACCCAGCCACTTCCGCGGTTGACCTGTTCCGGCCCTATCGCCGGCAAGCCGGATCCCACAGGTCATCCGCTGCATTCAAGGCCTGTGCAGTACTGGTGGGAGCTGGCTTGCCGGCGATAGGGCCACCACAGGCCAATCAACCTTGGCCACATCGATCCCCTTTTGGCCACTTGCGTCGTTCTCCGCTACTGACCTGCCCATGACAATGGACCCACGCCAGTACCCACCCGGAGAACAACAATGCTGACGATCTATTCCGATGACCACCGCCTGCACCACGGCCGCTGTGAGCTGATCGACGGCAAGCTGATGCCCTGTTTCGAAATGCCTTCGCGTGCCGACCATGTGCTCGACCAGGTGAAAAAACGCAACCTCGGTGATATCCAGGCCCCTACCGACTTCGGCCGGGCGCCATTGCTGCGTATCCACAGCGCCGATTACCTGAATTTCTTCGAAGGCGCCTGGGCCCGCTGGGCTGCACTGGGCCAGGAAGGCGACCTGCTGCCGTTCACCTGGCCTGCTCGCACCCTGCGCCAGGTAAAACCCACTGGCCTGCACGGTGAGCTGGGCTATTACAGCTTCGATGCCGGTGCGCCGATTACCGCGGGCACCTGGCAAGCGGCGTACAGCGCAGCCCAAGTTGCCCTTACCGCCCAGGCAGCGATCCAGCAAGGCGCCCATTCGGCCTTCGCGCTGTGCCGCCCGCCAGGGCATCACGCCGCAGGTGAAGTGATGGGCGGCTACTGCTACCTGAACAACGCTGCCATCGCCGCCCAGGCGTTCCTCGACCAGGGCAAGCGCAAAGTCGCCATCCTCGACGTCGACTACCACCACGGTAATGGCACCCAGGACATCTTCTACAGCCGCGACGACGTGTTCTTCGCTTCGATCCACGGCGACCCGCAGGACGAGTTCCCGTTCTTCCTCGGCTATGCCGACGAAACCGGCGAAGGTGCCGGCGAGGGCTGCAACATCAATTACCCATTGCCGGCCGGTAGCGATTGGGCCGCCTGGAACGCCGCCCTGGAAGACGCCTGCCAGCGCATCGCCAGCTATGACGCCGACGTGCTGGTCGTCTCGTTGGGTGTGGACACCTTCAAGGACGACCCCATTTCGCAGTTCAAGCTGGACAGCCCGGACTACCTGGAAATGGGCAAGCGCATCGGCCAGCTCGGCAAGCCGACCCTGTTCGTGATGGAAGGCGGCTACGCTGTGGAAGAAATCGGTATCAACGCGGTCAATGTGCTGGAAGGCTTCCAGCGCGCCCAGCCAGGAGCCCGGTAATGGTCCGACTCAAGCGTCTGCTCGCCCCGTTCATCGCTGCCACCCTGTTCACCGGTGCCCTGCAAGCCCAGGCCGAGCAGCGCACCTTGCGTGTGTATAACTGGTTCGATTACATCACCCCGCAGACCTTGACCGACTTCCAGAAGGACAGCGGCGTCAAACTGATCTACGACATCTTCGACACCAACGAAGCGCTGGAGGCCAAGCTGCTCACCGGCAACTCCGGCTATGACGTGGTGGTGCCGTCCAACGTGTTCCTCGCCAAGCAGATCGAGGCCGGGGTATTCCAGCCGCTGGACCGCAGCAAGCTGCCGAACTGGCAACACCTGGACCCGGCGCTGATGAAGCTGATCGAGGCCAACGACCCGGGCAACAAGTTTGCCGTGCCGTACATGTACGGCACCGTGCTGATCGGCTTCAACCCGGCCAAGGTCAAGGCGGCACTCGGCGACAATGCGCCGGTAGACAGCTGGGACCTGATCTTCAAGGAAGAGAACATCGCCAAGCTCAAGCAGTGCGGGGTGGCCCTGCTGGACTCCCCTTCGGAAATTCTGCCCCTGGCCCTGCAGTACCTGGGCTTGCCACCGAACAGTGACAAACCGGCCGACTACAAGAAGGCTGAGGCACTGATGCTGAAGATTCGCCCGTACATCACCTACTTCCACTCCTCGAAGTACATGGCAGACATCGCCAATGGCGATATCTGCGTGGCGGTGGGCTACAGCGGCAGCTTCTCGCAGGCCGCCAACCGCGCCCGCGAAGCCAAGAACGACGTGGTGGTGGACATGCGCCTGCCCAAGGAAGGCGCGCCGATCTGGTTCGACATGCTGGCGATTCCAAAGAATGCGGCCAACCCGGAAGATGCCCACACGTTCATCAATTACCTGCTGCGGCCGGAGGTGATTGCGCCGATCAGCGACTTTGTCGGGTACCCCAACCCGAACAAGGATGCGACCGACAAGGTGAACCCGGCGATTCGCAACAACCCCAACCTGTACCCGACGGCGGAGGCGATGGCCAAGCTGTATACCCTCAAGCCATTGGCGAGGGATGCAGAGCGGGCCAGGACCCGGGCCTGGACGCGGATCAAATCCGGCACCTGAGTCGCCTGCTTCGCGGGCATGCCCGCTCCCACATTGATCGCATGCCACGCGGGCTCTGTGGGAGCTGGCTTGCCGGCGATTGGGCCGCATAGCGGCCCCATTCACCTTCTCCAGGCCTTTCGCAGTTTCATCAGTGCCTCGGCAATCTCTCCCTCCGGCACCGCCGCAAAGCCCAGCACCAGCCCCGCTCGCTTATCCACAGGCACCTCGCTGTCCGCCAACCAGAAATTACTCAGCGGCGTAACCTCCACACCCACCGCTTCAGCCTTGGCCACCAGTGCCTGCTCCCGCGCAAAGTTATCCACATCGACCTTCACATGCAGCCCGGCCGCCACTGCCGGCATGGCACCCAAACCTGGAATATCCACAGGCCAGCCTGCCTTGAGCACATTGCGTCGGCTCAACGCTGCCTTGCGCATGCGCCGGATGTGCCGCTGAAAGTGCCCGCGGGCGATGAACTCGGCCATCACGCATTGGCTGCTGACCTCAGAATGGCGCACCGCAAGCGCCTTGCCCTGGCTGAACGCCTGCGCCAACTGCGGTGGGAGTACCAGATAGCCCAGGCGCAGCGCCGGGAAGGCAATCTTGCCGAAGGTGCCGACGTACAGTACCCGCCCGTGCCGGTCGAGCGCCGCCAACGGAGCCAAAGGCGCGCCGCTGTACCGGTACTCGCCGTCGTAGTCGTCCTCGATGATCCAGCCATCGTTGCGGTCAGCCCAGGCCAGCAGCTCCAGGCGACGCGCCAGGCTCATGGTTACCCCGGTCGGGTACTGGTGAGCAGGCGTTACATAAGCCAGCCGGCAGTCTTCCAACTGCCCGAGCCGGGCGCAGTCCATCCCCTCTTCATCCACCGGTACGCCGTACAACTGGCCACCCGCCACTGCGAAGGTGTGACCGGCCGCCCGATACCCCGGGTTTTCCACAGCCACACCGTCGCCCGGCTGCAACAGCAACTGTGCACAAAGGCTGATGGCCTGCTGTGCACCACTGGTGATCACAATTTGTTCAGCCATGCAACTCAGCCCACGCGAGCGACGCAAGTAGGCAGCGATCAGTTCGCGCAGCATCGGCTCGCCCGCCGGGTCGCCATAACCCAGTTGTGCGGGGCTCGGATTACGCCAGAAACCCGCCTGCAGCTTGGCCCAGACGTCAAACGGGAACAGGTCGAATGCGGGAATACCGACGCGAAAAGCACGCGGCTGGCCGCTTCTTGGCGGCGGCAAGTGGTTGGTTTTCAGCCGCTGCAAAGCTGCACTGGAACGTCGGTTGCTGGATAAATCCTCAGTGTCTTTTAATGAAATTGTGGATAAGCCTGTTGATAACCCATGGGATAACCCTGTGGATACTTGTGTGGATAGTTTTGGTAGCCGGCTTACATAGGTGCCATCGCCCACCCGGCTTTCGATGTAGCCCTCGGCGTACAACTGATCATAGGCCCGGACCACGCTGTTGCGTGACAGCACCAGCATGGTGGCCAACTCGCGGGTGGCCGGCAGCCGGGTACCGCTGCTCAAGCGGCCGTCCAGCACTCGCGCGCGCAGCGCCTGGTACAGCTGCTGGCTGAGCCCGCGGCGGCGATCCAGGGCGATCCCGGAAGGGTCGAAAGGCAAAACAAGGGGGCTATCACTCATGGCATTGGACCTATGAAAACAGGCAGTAATGGCTCTTACCCAGAACCAATAGCCTGCCTAGGATGGCACCATTGCACAAGGAAACCGAGCATGTACAACAGCAAACCCCACCAGGAACACGACCTCGGCCGCCTGCACCAGCACATGCTCGACACCCGCCTGGCCGTGCTGGTCAGCCAAGGCGAACAAGGCCTGTTGGCCACACACCTGCCGGTACTGGTCGACACGGGCGAAGGCGAGTTCGGCACCGTCTATGCACACCTGGCACGGGCCAACCGCCAATGGCAGGACCTGGCACAAGGTGGCGAAGCCCTGCTGGTCTTCCCCGGCGCCGATGCCTATGTAAGCCCCGGCTACTACCCAAGCAAAGCCGATAACCCCAAGGTCGTGCCGACCTGGAACTACCTGGCCGTACACGCCTATGGCCCGGCCGAAGTCATCCATGAAGCCGAGCCTCTGCTCGCTATCGTCAGCCGCCTGACCGAGCGCCACGAACAAGGCCGCAACGAACCGTGGAGCGTCACCGACGCCCCGGCTGACTACATCGAGGGCATGCTCCGCGCCATCGTCGGTATCCGCCTGCCCATCGCCCGCCTGCAAGGCGCGCGCAAGCTCAGCCAGAACCGCTCCGAGCAAGACATCTCCGGCGTGCGTGAAGGCCTGAGCGCCAGCCCTGATCAACTGGACAACCAACTCGCGGCGCACATGCGCCAACTGTGAAGGAATAGCCCCATGCCCAGCGTTACCCTGCGCCCCGTCAACGCCCAAGACCATGCCGCCTGGCTCGCCCTGTGGCAGGCCTACCTGCACTTCTATGAAACCGAGTTGGCCGATGAAGTCAGCCTCAGCACCTGGCAGCGCCTGCTCGACCCAAGTGAGCCGACCCATTCGGCACTGGCCTGGGTCGATGGCAAGGCGGTGGGGATGGTCAACTTCATCTACCATCGTTCCAACTGGAGCATCGAAAACTCCTGCTACCTGCAGGACCTGTACGTGGACAGCTCGCAACGTGGCCTGGGCATTGGTCGCCAGCTGATCGAGCACGTCTACACCACAGCCAAGGCCGACAACTGCATCAAGGTGCACTGGCTGACCCACGAAACCAATGCCACCGCCATCAGCCTGTATCAGCAGGTTGCCGAGCGCTCGGGCTTCATCCAATTCCGCAAAGGCTTGTAGGCCGAACATGACAGACGCATTGAACTGGAAACCCGCCGCAACGCCCGAGGCCGAGCCCATTGACGGCCGCTTCATCCGCCTGGAAAAGCTCGACCCGGCGCGCCATGGCGACGACCTCTGGGAAGTGCTGCAAGGCCCAACCGCCGACCCGGTGCTGTGGGACTACCTGCCCTATGGCCCGTTCGCCGAACGTGTCGCCTTCGACCGTTGGCTGGAGGGTAACGCCGCAGGACGCGACCCGCTGTTCTACACCGTCATCGACCGCCCCAGCGGCCAGGCCCAGGGCATTCTCAGCCTGATGTCGATCGTGCCCGACCACGGCCGCATCGAAATCGGCCACATCGCCTTCGGCGCCGCCATGCAGCGCACACCCAAGGGCACCGAGGCGGTGTACCTGCTGGGCAAGCTGGGCTTCGGACTGGGCAACCGCCGGCTGGAGTGGAAGTGCAACAATGCCAATGCCCGCTCCAAGCGCGCGGCTGAACGGTTCGGCTTCGTCTACGAAGGGGTGTTCCGCAAGCACCTGGTGGTTAAGGACCACAACCGCGATACGGCGTGGTATTCGATTACCGATGATGAATGGCCAGCAGTGGCTGCGGGGTTCGAGCGGTGGTTGGGCGAGGAGAATCAGCGGCCCGAGGGGCAGGTGAATACACTTGAAGCATGCCGCAACGGCTGATAGCTGTACGGGTCTCACTGGCCTCTTCTCGGGACAAGCCCGCTCCCACAGGTTTACCACTGCTCTTGAGGGCAGTGTCGTACCTGTAGGAGCGGGCTTGTCCCGCGAAGAGGCCGGCAAATACAGCACAAAAAAAGGGGAGCATCCGCCCCCCAGAGGTTAATCGCTTGTAGATGAAGGCTTATCTCAGCCTTCGATCTCGATCAGGATCTCACCCGGCGTCACGCGATCGCCCTTGGCCACATGGATGGCCACGACCTTGCCGGCGATGGCTGCCTGCACTTCGGTTTCCATCTTCATGGCTTCGGTAATCAGCACGGCCTGGCCAGCCTTGACCACGTCACCTTCCTTGACCAGTACATCGACGATGTTGCCTGGCATGTTGGTGCTGACGTGGCCCGGGTCGGTGGCTTGCTTGCGCTTGCTGCCGCCGCCGACAAACTCGTTGAGCGGCTCGAACACCACTTCTTCCGGCATGCCGTCGATCGACAGGTAGAAGTGGCGCTTGCCTTCGGCCTTCACGCCAACGCCAGTGATGTCGACACGGTAGGTTTCGCCGTGCACGTCGATGACAAACTCGGTCGGGACGCCTTCACCGCCTGGCGCAGAAACGGCGCCAGCCTCTGGAATTGGCAACAACGCTTCCGGGGTAAGGGTGCCGGCTTCGCGCTCTTCGAGGAACTTGCGGCCAATGTCCGGGAACATGGCAAAAGTCAGCACGTCTTCTTCACTGCGGGCCAGGGCGCCGATGTCGGCACGCAGCTTGGTCATCTCTGGCTTCAGCAGGTCGGCCGGGCGCACGTCGATCACTTCTTCGCTGCCGATGGCCTGGCGGCGCAGCTGCTCGTTGACCACACCCGGGGCCTTGCCGTAACCGCCTTGCAGGTACAGCTTCACTTCGTTGGTGATGGTCTTGTAGCGCTCGCCGGCCAGCACGTTGAAGAACGCCTGGGTGCCGACGATCTGCGAGGTCGGCGTCACCAGCGGCGGGAAGCCGAGGTCTTCACGCACACGCGGGATCTCTGCCAGCACTTCGTTCATGCGGTTGAGCGCGCCCTGCTCTTTCAGCTGGTTGGCCAGGTTGGAAATCATGCCGCCCGGCACCTGGTTGACCTGCACGCGGGTGTCCACGGCGGTGAACTCGCTTTCGAACTGGTGGTACTTCTTGCGCACGGCGTAGAAGTACAAGCCGATTTCCTGCAGCAGCTCCAAGTCCAGGCCGGTGTCGAACTCGCTGCCCTTGAGCGCAGCAACCATCGACTCGGTACCCGGGTGGCTGGTGCCCCAGGCGAAGCTGGAGATCGCGGTGTCGATGTGGTCGGCGCCGTTTTCCACCGCTTTCAGCTGGCACATGGCGGCCAGGCCGGCAGTGTCGTGGGAGTGGATGAACACCGGCAGCGACTGCTCGGCCTTCAGCGCCTTGACCAGTTCACCAGCGGCGAATGGGGTCAGCAGGCCGGCCATGTCCTTGATTGCCACCGAGTCGCAACCCATGGATTCCATCTGCTTGGCCTGGGCAACAAAGGCGTCGATGGTGTGCACAGGGCTGACCGTGTAGGCGATGGTGCCTTGGGCGTGCTTGCCGGCGGCCTTGACCGCTTCGATGGCCACGCGCAGGTTACGCACGTCGTTCATGGCGTCGAAGATGCGGAACACATCGATGCCGTTTACCGCAGCCTTGGCGACAAAGGCCTTGACCACGTCGTCGCTGTAGTGGCGGTAGCCCAGCAGGTTCTGGCCCCGCAGCAGCATTTGCAGGCGGGTGTTGGGCAAGGCTGCACGCAGCTTGCGCAGGCGCTCCCATGGGTCTTCCTTGAGGAAGCGCACGCAGGCGTCGAAGGTGGCGCCGCCCCAGACTTCCAGCGACCAGTAGCCGACTTTGTCGAGCTTGTCGCAGATCGGCAGCATGTCTTCGGTACGCATGCGGGTGGCCAGCAGGGACTGGTGGGCGTCGCGCAGGATCGTGTCGGTTACGTGAATTTTCTTGGACATTATAGGTTTCCTCACAGGCCTGCGTGGGCGGCGATGGCGGCGGCGATGGCCAGGGCCAGCTCTTCGGGTTTGCGCTTGATCGAGTAGTTGGTCAGCTCAGGGTGGCTTTCGACGAAGCTGGTATTGAACTGCCCGCTACGGAATTCCGGGTTGCGCAGGATTTCCTGGTAGTACGCGGCGGTGGTCTTCACCCCTTGCACGCGCATGTCGTCCAAGGCTCGCAGGCCGCGGTCCATGGCCTCTTCCCAGGTCAACGCCCACACCACCAGTTTCAGACACATGGAGTCGTAGAATGGCGGAATGGTGTAGCCGGTGTAGATCGCTGTATCGGTACGCACACCCGGGCCGCCGGGGGCGTAGTAACGGGTGATCTTGCCGAAGCTGGGCAGGAAGTTGTTCTTCGGGTCTTCCGCGTTGATGCGGAATTGCAACGCGTAACCGCGGTGCTGGATGTCTTCCTGCTTCACCGACAGCGGCAGGCCCGAGGCAATGCGAATCTGCTCACGGACAATGTCGATACCGGTGATTTCCTCGGTGATGGTGTGCTCCACCTGCACCCGGGTGTTCATTTCCATGAAGTACACCTCGCCATCGGCGAGCAGGAACTCCACGGTGCCGGCGTTCTCGTAGTTCACCGCCTTGGCCGCACGTACCGCCAGGTCGCCGATGTAGGCGCGCTGCTCGGGCGTGAGCTGGGGGCTTGGAGCAATTTCGATGAGCTTCTGGTTACGGCGCTGGATCGAGCAGTCGCGCTCGAACAGGTGCACCACGTTGCCGAAGCTGTCACCGAGGATCTGTGCCTCGATATGCTTGGGGTTGACGATGCACTTTTCCAGGAACACTTCGGCCGAACCAAAGGCCTTGGTGGCCTCGGAAATCACCCGTGGGAAGTTCTGTTCCAGCTCTTCGCGGCTGTTGCAACGGCGAATACCGCGGCCACCGCCACCGGAGGTGGCCTTGAGCATCACCGGGTAACCGATGCGCTCACCTTCGCTCAGGGCTTCATGAATATCGGCAACGTTGCCTTCGGTGCCCGGGGTTACCGGCACACCGGCGGCAATCATGGTGCGGCGCGCTTCGGTCTTGTCGCCCATGCGGCGAATGACGTCGGCGGCAGGGCCGATGAACTTGATCCCGCGTTCGGCGCAGATCTCTGCCAGTTCAGCGTTTTCCGACAGGAAACCATAGCCCGGGTGCAGGGCATCACAGCCGGTTTCCACAGCCAGGTTCACCAGCTTGCGCGGGTTCAGGTAACCGGCCAGCGGCTCGGCACCAATGCTGTGGGCTTCGTCGGCGCGCTTGACGTGCAAGGCGTGCCGATCGGCGTCGGAATAGATCGCTACCGAGCGTATGCCCATCTCGGCGCAGGCACGCACGATCCGAACTGCGATTTCACCTCGGTTGGCGATCAGGATTTTTTTTATCACTGGAGTCTTCCCAAAGCCGTAGGAACAGTCGAGCCGGTTTTACCGGTCGGCGCGTGACCAGGCGTTGCTGGCCAGTCGCGTATTCACCCTAGCGCTGTAGGTCGATAAACAAAAATCAATATTTGTTAGAGGCAGCATTAGTAAAAGCTTATAGTGCAGTTACAAGGTGTTGCCGAAGGGCGAGTAAAAATGCGTAAGTCATTGATGCGTATGACTTTGCGTCAATTGCAGATCTTCAATGAGGTGTGCGATTTGCGCTCGTATAGCCGTGCAGCGGAAGAGATGTCGCTGACACAACCCGCCGTCAGTCTGCAGATCCGCCAGCTCGAAGAGCTGATCGGCCAGCCGCTGTTCGAGTACGTGGGCAAGAAGCTCTACCTGACCGAAGCGGCCGAAGCCCTGCAACGCGCCAGCCGCGACATCTTCGGGCGCCTCGAGAGCCTGGACATGCAGCTGTCGGACATGCAGGGCTCATTGCAGGGGCAGCTCAAACTCGCGATCGAGTCCAGCGCCAAGTACTTCGTGCCACACCTGTTCGCCGCCTTCAAGCAGCGTCACCCGGAGGTCAACCTGACCCTTACGGTGGTCAATCGCGCCCAGGCCATCCGCCGCCTTTCGGATAACCGCGACGACATCATCATCATGTCGATGGTCCCGCAGGACATGGGCCTGGAATTTCTGCCGTTCCTCAACAACCCGATCATCGCCGTGGCACCGCCCGAGCACCCGCTGTGCAAGCTGGACCAGCTGCGCCTTCAGGACCTGGAGCCTCATACCCTGCTGGTACGCGAACAAGGCTCAGGTACGCGCAAGGCCTGCGAGGAATATTTCAAGGACAAGCGCGTGCATTTCACCCAGACCCTGGAGGTGGCCTCGGCCGACGCCCAGCGCGAGTGCGTGATCGCCGGCCTGGGGATTGCACTGCTGACCCGCCATGCGGTCAACCTGGAACTGGCCACCGGTGCGCTGAAGGAGCTACCGGTGGAAGAGCTGCCGCTGTACCGCAGCTGGTGCGTGGTGCAGTCCAAGGCCAAGCGGCAGTCGCCGGTGGCCTTGGCGTTTCTGGCGTTCATCCGCAGCGAACGTGCGCTGATCAGCGCGCTTGTTGAGCGTTTTTCGGGGAAGTTGCCGCTGAAGACTGCCACACTGTGAGTGCTTGCAACTCGGGATAGTCCACCAGGTCGCGCAGCAGTTGACGTTGGTCGCAATACACCTCGATCGCGCGGCGGTATTCCATGCGGCGCTGATCTTTTTCCTGCTGCTTGCGAGCTTTGGCGTTGGGTTGGTAGATGCCGTCGTGGTCACGTGCCATTGCCTGTCTCCCAGATAGGATGCGGGAGTTTCAGACTGGCCATGAAGGTTTACGGTTTGGCTGTGGGATGGTGACAAAATCGTGAATTTTTACTGCCTGTAGCGGCCTCTTCGCGGATCGCCCACTCCCACAGGTACTGTGCACCTTTTTGAATCGGTGCAATTGCTGTGGGAGCGGGCAAGCCCGCGAAGAGGCCGCTACAGGTTTGAATTCAGTCGTCTGTAGCCTTGATCGACTTGGGCGACAAACGCAGGCTGCGCAAGCTGCGCTTCACGCTTTTCAGGTGGTTGACCAGGCTCGGGCCGCGCGCCATGGCCACGCCCATGGCCAGGACGTCGATTACCACCAGGTGAGCGATACGCGAGGTCAGCGGGGTGTAGATTTCGGTGTCTTCATGCACGTCTATCGCCAGGTTCACGGTCGACAGCTCGGCCAGCGGCGTCTGGCTTGGGCAAAGGGTAATCAGGTTGGCACCGCTCTCACGCACCAGGTTGGCGGTGATCAGCAGGTCCTTGGAACGGCCCGACTGGGAAATGCACACCGCCACATCGCCAGGCCTCAAGGTTACTGCCGACATCGCCTGCATGTGCGGGTCGGAATACGCGGCCGCACTGAGCAGCAGTCGAAAGAACTTGTGCTGAGCGTCCGCCGCAACCGCGCCGGATGCACCAAAGCCATAGAACTCCACACGCTGCGCCTGGGCCATGGCGCTCACGGCCTGTTGCAGCGCATGCGGGTCGAGGTGCTCGCGCACTTCCATCAACGTGTGCAGGGTGGTGTCGAAAATCTTCAGGCTGTAGTCGGCAACCGAGTCGTCTTCATGAATGGCGAACTGACCAAAACTGGCCCCGGCGGCCAGGCTCTGCGCCAGCTTCAATTTCAGGTCCTGGAAGCCCGAACAACCGATCGCACGGCAGAAACGCACGATCGTCGGTTCACTGATACCCACGCTGTGCGCCAGGTCGGCCATCGAGCTGTGCATGACCGCAGCCGGGTCGAGCAGCACGTGGTCGGCCACTTTGAGTTCCGATTTGCGCAGCAGGTGGCGCGATTGGGCGATATGTTGCAACAGATTCACGGGCTGGACTCGGTTATGATCGACTGGCCGGGTTGTAGCTTTCTTGTAGTTATACTACATGGACGCCAACCCGCCCAGTTAAACGAACGTGGAGAGTGGCGGTTTGACTATTCCTTGCGACATTCTGGTGTTCGGTGGCACCGGCGATCTGGCCCTGCACAAACTCCTCCCGGCGCTCTATCACTTGTATCGCGAGGCGCGCCTGAACAACGCGGTACGCATCATCGCCCTCGCCCGCCGCAACATAAGCCGTAACGAATACCTCAAGCTCGCAGAACGCCATTGCCGAGCGCAGATTGCCCGCAATGACTTCGACGAAGACGTATGGCAACGGTTTGCCGCGCGCCTCGACTACTTCCCCATGGATGCATCGCAAAGCGCAGACTTCGGTCGCCTGGCGCGCTACCTGGGCGAACCTGGCGGGCTGACGCGCATTTTCTACCTGGCCACCGCTCCCAACCTGTTCGTGCCGATTGCCAACCACCTGCGTAACGCAGGCCTGGCCGACCCCGAAGCACGCATCGTGCTGGAGAAGCCGATTGGTCACTCGCTGGCCTCGGCCACCGCCATCAACGAAGCGATTGGCGCAGTGTTCGACGAAAACCAGGTATTTCGCATCGACCACTACCTGGGCAAGGAAACCGTGCAGAACCTCATGGCCCTGCGCTTCGCCAACGCCCTGTTGGAGCCGGTGTGGCGCAACAATCAGGTCGACCACGTACAGATCAGCGTTTGCGAAACCCTGGGGGTAGAGAACCGCGGCGCCTACTACGACCGCGCCGGAGCAACCCGCGACATGCTGCAAAACCACCTGTTGCAGCTGCTGTGCCTGGTGGCCATGGAGCCACCTGCGCAGTTCGAGGCTGAAGCGGTGCGCGACGAAAAGGTGAAGATCCTGCGGGCCCTCAAGCCCATCACCGGCCAGGACGTGCAGGACAAGACCGTGCGCGGTCAGTACGGTGCCGGGCACATCGGCGGCCAGGAGGTGCCGGCCTATTACTTCGAAAAGGACGTCGACAACGACAGCGATACCGAAACCTTCGTGGCCATCGAAGCGCACATCGACAACTGGCGCTGGGCAGGTGTGCCTTTCTACTTGCGCACCGGCAAGCGCATGGCGCGCCGCTCGTCGCAGATCGTCATCCAGTTCAAGCCGGTACCCCACGAGCTGTTCAGCGGTGGCCAGGTCAACCAGCTGTTGATCCAGCTGCAACCGGATGAGCGCATCAGCCTGCGCATGATGACCAAGAGCCCAGGCAAGGGCATGCGGCTGGAACCGGTCGAGCTGGACCTGAACCTGGCTCAGGTATTCAGCCAGACCCGCCGCTGGGAAGCTTACGAACGCCTGCTGCTGGACATCGTGGAGGGTGATTCGACACTGTTCATGCGCCGCGATGAGGTGGAGGCGGCCTGGCACTGGATTGATCCGTTAATAAAGGGTTGGCAGGAACACTTTCAGGCGCCACGCCACTATGCCGCCGGGAGCAATGGCCCGGAACAGGCCGGTAGCCTGCTGGCCAGGCATGGCAGGCATTGGTACAGCTGAAGCGCTTCGCTCTGCTGTGCGGGCAGGTGCTGCAAGCACTCTGTCCTGGGAAGGTCATACCGCTCTTCCCAAGACAGGAGTATGGAAATGATCATCGAATGCAAAGACTGGAAAGCCCATCACGACAAGATGCCACCAGGCACTCGCCTGCGGGTGCAGGGCACAATCACCGTGAGTCATGCAGGCATAGTCCCGGTACTGGTCAAACGCAGAATGCAGGACAAATCCATGGCCATTGCCTTGGAGCTTGAGCTGCACCAACAGGACGGTAACTTCATGCAGGTTGCCTGCGACAAGGAAGTGATGTTCGAAACGCAAGACGAGCACGGCCAGATCCCGAAGGTGGACATTATCCACGACGGTAAACTGATCGCCTGCATCACCGACATCGTGGAAACCCATTGATGTAGACGCGGTGGCCACTGCAAGCGCATCGCCTGTAGTGGCCGCTTTGTATGTTTGCCAGGGTGAATATTTATACAGTGCCATTTACCCTTCCCCTGCTGCGCCCTAGAATGGCCCGATGCACACAGATGACCTCTCCCTCCTGCTGAACTCCCTCAACGATGCTCAACGCCAGGCCGTCGCGGCCAAGCTCGGGCGTCAACTGGTGCTTGCTGGCGCCGGCTCCGGTAAAACCCGCGTGCTGGTGCACCGCATCGCCTGGCTGATCCAGGTTGAGCATGCATCGCCGCATTCGATCCTGTCGGTGACCTTCACCAACAAGGCGGCGGCAGAAATGCGCCACCGGATCGAGCAACTGCTGGGGATCAACCCGGCAGGCATGTGGGTCGGCACCTTCCACGGCCTGGCCCATCGCCTGCTGCGGGCCCACTGGCAGGAAGCGCGGCTGGTGCAGAACTTCCAGATCCTCGACAGCGATGACCAGCAGCGCCTGATCAAGCGGGTCATGCGCGAGCTGGGCCTGGACGAGCAGAAGTGGCCGGCACGCCAGGCCCAGTGGTTCATCAACGGGCAGAAGGACGAAGGCCTGCGCCCGCAGCATATACAGGCTGGGGGCGACCTGTTCCTGGCGACCATGCGCGAGGTGTATACCGCCTACGAACAGGCCTGTGAGCGCGCCGGGGTCATCGACTTCTCCGAACTGTTGCTGCGCGCCCTGGACCTGTGGCGCGACCACCCGGGCCTGCTTGAGCACTACCAGCGGCGCTTCCAGCATGTGCTGGTAGACGAATTCCAGGATACCAACGCCGTGCAGTACGCCTGGCTGCGCCTGCTGGCGCGCGGTGGTGCCAGCCTGATGGCGGTGGGCGACGACGACCAGTCGATCTACGGCTGGCGCGGTGCCAAGATCGAGAACATCCACCAGTACACCGCCGACTTCCCCGACGCCGAAATGATCCGCCTGGAGCAGAACTACCGCTCCACAGGCGGCATCCTCAAGGCCGCCAACGCGCTGATCGTCAACAACACCGGGCGCCTGGGCAAAGAACTGTGGACCGACATGGGCGAAGGCGAACCGCTGACCCTGTACGCGGCCTACAACGAGCACGACGAAGCGCGCTACGTGGTGGAAACCATCGAAAGCCTCGTCAAGCAGGGCAATGCGCGTAACGAAATCGCCATCCTGTATCGTTCCAACGCCCAGTCGCGGGTGCTGGAAGAGGCCCTGCTGCGCGAGCGTATCCCCTACCGCATCTATGGTGGCCAGCGCTTCTTCGAACGCGCCGAAATCAAGAACGCCATGGCTTACCTGCGGCTGATCGAAGGGCGTGGCAACGACGCGGCCCTGGAGCGGGTGATCAACGTGCCGCCACGCGGCATTGGCGAGAAAACCGTCGAAGCCATCCGTGAGCATGCCCGCCATAGCCAGCTGTCGATGTGGGAAGCCATGTGCCAGCTGCTGGCGGCCAAGGCCATGAAGGGCCGCGCCGCCAGCGCCCTGGGTGCCTTCATCGAGCTGATCGAGGGGTTGGCTGCCAAGGTCACGGACATGCCGCTGCATACCATGACCCAGACCACCATCGAACAGTCCGGGCTGATCACCTATCACCAGGAAGAAAAGGGTGAAAAGGGCCAGGCACGGGTAGAAAACCTTGAGGAACTGGTGAGCGCGGCGCGCAACTTCGAGTCCACCGACGAAGACGCCGATCTCTCGCCGCTCTCGGCCTTCCTCGGCCATGCCTCGCTCGAAGCCGGCGATACCCAGGCCGACGAGCATGAGGACAGCGTCCAGCTGATGACCTTGCACAGCGCCAAGGGCCTGGAGTTCCCGTATGTGTTCCTGGTGGGCATGGAAGAAGGCCTGTTCCCGCACAAGATGAGCCTGGAAGAGCCCGGCCGCCTGGAAGAGGAACGCCGCCTGGCCTATGTCGGGATTACCCGCGCCATGCGCCAACTGGTCATGACGTACGCCGAAACACGTCGCTTGTATGGCAGCGAGACCTACAACAAGGTGTCGCGTTTCGTACGTGAAATTCCGGCCGGCCTGATTCAGGAAGTGCGCCTGTCCAACAGCGTCAGCCGCCCGTTCAGTGGGGCCAAGACGGCCACCAACAGCAACCTGTTCGCCAATGCCAACATTCCGCAGACAGCGTTCAACCTCGGTCAGCGTGTGCAACATGCGGTGTTTGGCGAAGGCGTGATCCTCAACTTCGAGGGTTCGGGCGCCCAGGCACGGGTGCAGGTGAACTTTGCCGAAGGCAGCAAGTGGCTGATGCTGGGGTACGCCAAGCTCGAAGCCATCTGAAGACCAAGGCCGCCCTGCCGGGGGGCCTTGTAACATTCAGGCAAAAGCTCGAAACACTATGTCGCTGGTCATGTGCCCTGGAACCTGTGCACCATGACGCGCGTGCAATCCACAACAGGGGATATCCCACTTATGCAACGTTTTCTTAGCATCGCACTGGCGCTCTGCGTCGGCCTGACGCTGAGCCTGGACGCCAACGCCAAGCGTTTCGGCGGCGGCAAGAGCTCGGGCTCCGCGCCTATCCACCAGACCCGCCAGGCTACGCCAACCACGCCTGCCGCCGCACCGGCTGCCGCACCTGGTCGTGCAGCTCCGGCCGCCAGCGGTGCTTCGCGCTGGCTGGGCCCACTGGCCGGCCTGGCCGCCGGTGGCCTGCTGGCGTCCATGTTCATGGGCGACGGTTTCGAGGGCTTCCAGATCATGGACTTCCTGATCGTGGCGCTCATCGCCTTCCTGGTGTTCCGCTTCATTGCCGCACGCCGCCGCCAGCAGCAGCCGCAAATGGCCATGCCAGGCCATGCGCCGATGCAGCGTGAAGCTCACAACCAGCCGGCACAGCAATCTGTGTTTGGTGGTTCGGCTGCACCTGCCGCCGCTGCCCCGGTGATCAACGCCCCGGCCTGGTTCAACGAGCAAAGCTTCCTGGCTGCTGCCCGTAACCACTTCCAGTCGCTGCAGCAGCACTGGGATGCCAACGAAATGGACAAGATCACCGAGTTCGTCACCCCGCAAATGCTCGAGTTCCTCAAGCGTGAGCGTGCTGAACTGGGTGACGGCTTCCAGTCCACCTACATCGACAACCTCGAAGTACAGCTGGACGGTATCGACGACCGTGCCGACCGTACCGACGCCACCCTGACCTTCCGTGGCGTGTCGAAGAACTCGCGCTTCGACCAGGGCGAAGTGTTCAGCGAAAGCTGGCACATGGTTCGCGCCCCAGGCGAGAACCAGCCATGGCTGGTCGCCGGTATCCGTCAAAACGGCTAACCGCAGCGTGCTGTACAAAAAACCCCGGGCCTGTCCCGGGGTTTTTGCTTTTGCCAGAGTGGCCTACTAGGGTATAACGCGCAGCGTTGTCATCTAGGTCAGAGGAAGTGAACCGTGGAAGAAGTGATCGAACAACTCCGTGAAGCCAATCAGCCAGTGCCGGTGCCCCTGGAGCTTCCCGACGAGGACCAGTTGGTCGAAATCGAAGAAGAGCTGTTCATCAACATACCGTTCGTGTTCAAAGAGTTTCTGCTGACCGTCAGCGACGTGGTGTATGGCTCGCTGGAGCCGGTGACTGTCACCGACCCACAATCGCACACCTACCTGCCCGACGTCGCCGCCAACGCCTGGGATGCCGGCGTGCCGCGCGACCTGATTCCGCTGTGCCAGGACGGCGACAACTACTACTGCGTCGAAGAAGACGGCACCGTGGTGCTTTGGGATGCGGAAGAGGAAATCGCCGGTGAAGAGAGCTGGGAGTCGGTGTGGCACTGGGCGCGGGATGTGTGGCTGGAGAGCTGATCTCAATCTCTGCAGCGCCTGTGCGATACCTGTGGGAGCGGCCAAGCCCGCGAAGAGGCGGGTACAAGCACAGGAAAATTTATGGCCCAGTGCCATCAATGTAGCTAGAATCGCCAGGCTTTCTGCGCCTGGCGACATTGCTACCGCTCCATCCCCTCGGACGACGATGAAATCTTGCGCAGGGAGCATTGCTCCCTTCAGTGCGTATTCTCGCGACTGTTTTCCAGCGTCTCCAGCAAGGCAATCTGCATGCGCGTGTGCACGCGGATGAACCAGCGCCACAACAAGGCCACCACCACTGCGGCCACCACGGCAATGACCAACAGCAACTCGCTGGTGGGCAGAATGCTCGCCGACAAAGCCGACAGCAGCACGAAAATCACCAGCAGTGACAACAGCGGAATAACTTCGGCGATCACGCGGCGTACACGCTGGGTATGCCGCCCGGCCATTTCCGGCTTCACGCCCATTTCTGCCAGCAGCATCGACAGCGCCTTGAGCTTACGATAGGCAGCGATCAGGAATGGCAGCGACAGCAACAACGCCGCCCCCCAGATCATCGCCTTCTGCTGGCTGACATCGCTGACCCACTCACTGAGCCAGTTGCCGATACGCCCTGCAAAGTAACCACCACTGAAGAAGATGGCGATCACCAGCGCCAGGTTCACCCCCACCTGCAACAGGATGCGCCGGATCATTGCGGCCAGCATGGCGCTCTCGCCCTGCGGCTGGATGTTGCGCAACCACTCGCCATACAACGAAAGCACCCGCGCCAGGCGGCTGGGCACCACATTGCCAAGCTTTTGCGACAGCGGGTCGGCCGCACGGATCAGGTAAGGCGTCAACAGCGTGGTGATGGCCGATACTGCGACCGCCACCGGGTATAGGAAGTCGCTGGTCACCTGCAGCGTCATGCCCAGCGCGGCGATGATGAAGGAAAACTCGCCAATCTGCGAAAGGCCCATGCCCACTCGCAGCGACGTGCGCCCGTCATTACCGGCAATGAACGCCCCCATGCCACAGGAGAGCATCTTGCCCAGTACCACCGCCAAGGTAATGACCACGATCGGCCAGGCGTAATCGACGAGTACCTGAGGGTCGATCATCAGGCCGATGGCGACGAAGAAGATGGCGCTGAACAGGTCGCGTACCGGCTCGATCAGGCGTTCGATCTTCAGCAACTGACGCGATTCGGCCATGATCGCGCCAATCAGGAAGGCGCCCAGCACCATGCTGTATTCCAGCTTCACCACCAACAGGCAGAAGCCGAAGCACAGGCCAAGCACGGTAATCAGCAGCATTTCGTTGCTTTCGAACTTGGCCACATAGGCCAGCAGCCGCGGCACCAGCAGAATGCCGATGACCAATGCAACGATCATGAACAGCGACAATTTTCCTACGGTGGAGAACACTTCCCCCGAGCTGACCGAGCCGCTGACAGCGATGCCGGACAGCAGGGCGATAATGCCGATACCGAGGATGTCCTCCACGATCAGTACGCCGAAGATCAGCTGGGCGAAGCGCTCGTTCTTCATCTTCAGGTCGTTCAGTGCCTTGACGATGATGGTGGTCGAGGAAATAGCCAGGATCGCGCCGAGGAACAGTGAGTCCATGGTGCTCCAGCCGAACCAGCGTCCGATCTCGAAACCGATCCAGATCATCAGCACGATTTCCAGGAACGCCGCGATGAACGCCGTGGCGCCAACCTTGAACAGCTTGCGCAGGCTGAATTCGAGCCCCAGGCAGAACATCAGGAAGATCACCCCTAGTTCGGCAAGGATCTTGATGGTCTCTTCGTCATGGATCAGGCCGAATGGCGGGGTGTGCGGGCCGATGATGAAGCCTGCGACAATGTAGCCCAGCACCACCGGCTGCTTGAGGCGGTGAAAAACAATGGTGACCACGCCAGCGACCATCATGATGACTGCCAGGTCCTGGATGAAGCTGATGGCATGCATGGCGTGATACTCCTTTTCTCGTCTTTTTTATGGATGCCTGGGCAGACCGCTCCTCTGCCAAGGCAAACCTGAGCGAGCAGCAAGTACATACTGTATTGAATGCAGGAAAGCCCATGGTGCATGGGCGTACTCAGGTTAACATCGCACCTCGCCGCAAATAGCCGGTGCAATATGCAGAAACAGATCGGCTGGAAAAGCGCCGCTGATGGCATGATCAGCGTGACGATGGCGCGTCAGGCAACGTCCCGTATTCGTACGGCAAATTCAAAAGAGGGGAACAGAAGTGTCAGCAGATAACGCCCTCCATTCGCCCGATTCAGCGCAACCTCACCGTGAGCACACTATGGAACCTGGAAACGCCCAGCTGAGCATGACCGTCCTGATGACCCCGGACATGGCCAACTTTTCTGGCAACGTACATGGCGGCACCCTGCTCAAGTACCTCGACGAAGTGGCCTACGCGTGCGCCAGCCGCTATGCCGGCAGCTATGTGGTGACCCTGTCGGTCGACCAGGTGATCTTCCGCGAGCCCGTGCACGTGGGTGAACTGGTGACCTTCCTGGCGTCGGTCAACTACACCGGCAACACCTCGATGGAAGTCGGCATCAAAGTGGTGACCGAGAACATTCGCGAGCGCTCGGTGCGCCATTCCAACAGCTGTTTCTTCACCATGGTCGCAGTCGACGACAATCGCCGCCCGGTGCCGGTGCCGCCGCGCCAGCCGCACAGCAGCGAAGAAAAACGCCGCTTCCTGCAAGGCCAGCAGCGCCGCCAGATCCGCCAAGAGCTGGAGAAGCGCTACCAGGACCTGAAAACCGACGCGATCTAAAACGCCAGCAACTGCGCCTCGAAGCGCACCCGCGGGTGGGCGATGCGGTCCTGGGCCCGTACCAGCTGCAGTTCGTAGCTGGCGCAGGCCTGGGTTTCCAGCAGCACCTCATGCACGGCTGCAGCGGTGAATTCGAACGCCTGCACCCAGCTGTCGCCGAGCAGCACGCGGGCCAGGAACAAGCCTGAGGTCAGATCACCCACCCCCACCGGCTGACGCGGGAACGCCAGCAGCGGGCGGCGCAGGTGCCAGCTGTGCTCGGCGGTCACCAGCAGCATTTCGAACTGGTCTTCGGCCCGCCCGGGGTAAACCAGGTGTTTGACCAGTACCACCTTCGGCCCACGCTGCAACAGCCTGCGCGCCATGCTCACGCAATCCTCCAGCGACTGCGCGCGGCGCCCACAGAAGCTGTCCAGCTCCAGCTGGTTGGGGCACAGGATGTCGGCCCGCGCCGCCGCCTCGTCGAGCAGGAACTCGCTGACTTCCTGTGGCACGATGCAGCCTTTCTCCGGGTGCCCCATGACCGGGTCACACAGGTACAGAGCCTTCGGGTTTACCGCCCTGATCCGCTCGACACCCGCCAGGATAGCCCGCCCCTGCTCGGCACTGCCCAGGTAGCCAGAAAGCACCGCATCGCAGTGACCCAGTTCGCCAATGTTGGAAATACCTTCCACCAATGCAGGAATTTGCGCCGGGGCAAGCACTTCACCCGCCCACTGGCCATACTGTGTGTGATTGGAGAACTGCACGGTATTGAGTGGCCAGACATTGACCCCGATACGCTGCATGGGAAACACCGCGGCGCTGTTGCCGGCGTGGCCGAACACCACATGGGACTGGATGGCGAGCAGGTGCGGGGTACGTTTCATGCGGGGGTTTCCAAAGCTGTTTCAAGGATTGTGCGCAGCGCAGTATGAACTCGATTGCCACCTGTACGACAGGCCAGGGACGCAGTTAAGCTGGATCTACCTGTTTGGAGCATATGCAAATGTTGACCCTGGAGAATGTCTTCGTCCTGATGCTGTTAGCCACGGCAGGCGGCTGGTTGTGGCACAACCATGGGTTGCGCGAAAAAGCCCTTGAACGGGTCAAACAGCACTGCGCCAAGCTCGACCTGGAGCTGCTCGACGATGCCGTCGCACTCAAGCGCATCGCCTTTGTCCGTGATGCCAATGGCCGCAAGCGCCTGGCACGCATCTATGCCTTCGAATTCACCGTTACCGGCGAGCAACGCCACCCCGGTACCGTGACCCAGTTTGGCGCGCACAGCGTGCAGATCGAGCTGGCGCCCTACCCGTTCGAAATCAAGACCCCGCCACGCACCGACAATGTCATCGAGATGCAGCAGTGGCGCCAGGAGCACAATCGCTGGCGCAATTGATCACCTGACGCGGCATTCGCTCAACCCCGCTTGCAGCGTGGGTTGCGATTGCGGCTGATCAAAAATCAGCTCGATACGGCTATCCCTTCGCCATTCACTGGGCTGCCACATCGGCATGTCACCCTTGAGCCCATTGAATGACTGCCAACCTTCCAGGCTGTGGATAACCCCTTTCGCACGCCGCCATGGCAAGGTCCTCAAGAACGCCAGTAGGCGCTGTGGATAAAACTGCTGTGCGGGATGCCAGCGCCAGCCAATGCTCCAACCTCCCTCCCCCTCTTGGGCAAGACAGATCGGCTGGCTGGGGTCTGTCCACAATATTGTTGGGGCTCCCCCAAGATTGTCGACAATCTGGTTTTCCTCAAATTGGCTGTCGACAATCTGTACCAGGGCACCAGGAAGGCTTGATAGCGGCACCTGGCCCTGTACCGACCACATCACATTCTTATCGTTAAATTTATTAGTTATCAACAACTTAGATTTTTCATCCACAGCCTCTGACTTGTTGAAAACCACGTATTCAGACGCGTTGAAAGCCTGCTGTTGGGCCTCCGGAAGCGGCTCGTTTCGCGCCATGGATTGCGCATCGACAACCATCAACAACGGCTGGATTGTCAGCACTCCAGCCCACGGAGCCTGTTTCAGCTGAGCAAGCAGCTGCAGCGGGTGGCCCAGGCCAGACGGCTCGATAAAAAGCCGGTCAGGCCGGGATTTGCGCAACAACCGGCCCAGGCCCACCTGAAACGGCATGCCGTTGACACAACACAGGCAGCCGCCTGCAACCTCGCCGATGGCGATGCCATCTTCGTCACGGCTGAGCAAGGCCGCATCCAGGCCAACCAGGCCGAATTCGTTGATCAATACCGCCCAGCGTTCGTTGCCCGGGCGCTGGGCAAGCAGATGGCGGATCAGGGTGGTCTTGCCGGCCCCCAGTGGGCCAGCAATCACATGGGTGGGAATGTTCTGCAGCATGGGATGGCTTCAGGCGGGGTGATGGCTCACTATGCGCCGTCAGGCTAGCCAGTCAAGGCTGAGCAGCAGGCGCCCTTGCTGGCCCGCGGGCGAGCGGTGCACCAGCCCTGCACCTTCGTTGCCCTGCCACTGCTCGCCCTTGAGTACAGCCACTTCACCGACGTGCAGTTTCTGAATGTTATCCACAGGCACTTGAGCTGTGTGTAACTCCCCGCGTGGGCTCTCCTGCTCTCGCAACCACTCGCTACCCGGGCCCGCGTAGGTGGTGAGCAATCGCAACGGCACTTTATCCACATGAAAGCGTGGGCACATGGGCCCGGTCAGCACCCGCAGGCGCAAACCGACCCGCCGCGCGCCAACCAGGCAGGTATATGCCGCCACCAGCCAGGCTACATCGGCCACGAATGCTCCGTAACCGTGGAAGTCCGCCGCTTCGCGTAGCAAATCCGACAAAACCGGCATCTGCTGCTCGTCCACCTCAATTACCCACTGATCTGCCAGGGGTTGCTTAAGGCTGACTACCAGCTCGGCAAAATCCTCCAGCTGTGGCGGCAAGCGCCGGCGCCATACCGCCAGGTTCACGCCGTCCTGCAGCACGTCGGTCAACACCAGCGGCGTTTCGCCAAACACCTGTAAGATATCCACAGGTTTGAGCGCCTGGTTCATGCTGCCTCCTCGTGCCAAGGGCCAAATGGATCAGGCAGACGCAACCAGCCCATAGGTCCCAACTCCATTTCTTCATCCGTCAACAAGCAGGCCTCAAGCTCTGTGGATAACTTTTTGAAGTCGATATTCTGCCCAATGAACACCAATTCCTGCCGGCAGTCACCGGTTTCGGCGTGCCAGTGTTTCAAGATATCGGCAGTGTTATCCACATCCTGCGGCCACTGCTCGCGCGGCACGAAACGCCACCAACGGCCCGCCAGGCCGTGACGCATCATGCCACCTGCCTGGGACCAGCTACCGGCTTCCTGGTACTTGCTGGCCAACCAGAAAAAACCCTTCGAACGCAGCAGCCGACCATTGCTCCAGGGCTTGTGGATAAAATCGAAAAAGCGTTGTGGATGAAGTGGCCGCCGCCCCTGCCAGGTTGTGGCCGCGATGCCGTACTCTTCGGTCTCCGGCATATGCTCGCCGCGCAATTCTTGCAACCAGCCAGGCGCTTGAGCAGCCTGGTCGAAGTCGAAAAGGCCAGTGTCCAGGATGCGCGCCAGCGGCACCTGGCCCATGACCATGGGCACGATCTGCGCCCGGGCGTTGAGGCTACGCAAAATGGCCATAAGTTCTTCACGCTCGTGCTGACTGATCAGGTCGATCTTGCTCAACAACAGCACATCGGCGAACTCCACCTGCTCAATCAGCAGATCACTGATCGACCGCTCGTCCTCTTCGCCCAAGGTTTCACCACGGCTGGCCAGGCTGTCTGCTGCCTGGTAATCGCGTAAAAAATTCAGGCCATCGACCACAGTGACCATGGTGTCCAACCGCGCCATGTCGGAAAGGCTGCGGCCCTGCTCGTCGCGAAACGTGAACGTCTCGGCAACCGGCAGCGGCTCCGAGATACCCGTGGACTCGATGAGCAAATAATCGAAGCGGCCTTCCTCGGCCAGCCGCGCAACCTCTTCGAGCAGGTCTTCACGCAGTGTGCAGCAGATGCAGCCGTTGCTCATCTCGACCAGTTTCTCTTCAGCGCGGTTGAGGCTGACGTTGCGCTGCACCTCGCTGGCGTCGATGTTGATTTCACTCATGTCGTTGACGATGACCGCGACCCGCAGGTTGTCGCGGTTACGCAGCACATGGTTGAGCAGAGTGCTCTTGCCGGCGCCAAGGAAGCCAGACAGCACGGTGACAGGGAGACGATTGGACATGGCGAAACCTCTTCAGGCGAGCGCATTCGAAACGATGCATTGCACAATGTTATAAAGTAACAATACAATTTCGCCAAGCCGTTCTCGACGGACGAGTATTCACCGGGGATGAAAATGAATCTGCTGCGCGCCATGGTGTTGCTGTTGCTCGCCATGCCTACTTCGCTGATCGCCATGCCAAAGAACAGCCCGTTGGCGATGTGTACACGCAGCGCGACACTGCTTGCCTGCCAGGACGGCAAAGGCAGCTATTACAGCGTGCGCAGCGAAGGCAATACGTTCTACCTGCGCGGCTACGACTTCAGCAGCGGGCGCCTGTGGGCACAAACCAACAGCCGCTATGGCACGTTGACCTTTTTTACCGGCCTGGCCAGCGATGGCGAAGCCTGGGTGGGTTACAGCCGTCGCGTTGGCTGGACGACCCTGAACCGCGTATCCAGCTCCAGTGGGCAGCCCTTCAAGCTGCATTGCAGCCTGATCGCCGGTTGCCACTGATGCCTCTTTTTGTTTGGAAAGCCAGATGACCCAGCTCAAGCTCCCCGACATCGCAGCACAAACCCTGGAGTACACCTTGCCTTTGGACTGGGTGGGCATGTGCGGGATCGCCTTGCCTGTGCAATTCGAAGGGCGCACCGCAGCCGCCAAAATCGATGCAGGGGTAAGCCTGGTAGACTGCAGTTCACGCGGTATCCATATGTCGCGACTTTACCTTGCCCTTGAGACATTGGAGCGCCAGCCCCTCACTCCACTCGCAATCAGACAGCTACTGGCTGATTTCCTGAGCAGCCATGAAGGCCTTTCTTCGGCAGCCTACCTGCGCCTGCGGTTTGAGCATCTGCTGAAAAGGCCGGCCTTGATCAGCCCCTTGGCAGGCTGGAAAAACTACGCCGTTTCGGTCGATGCACGGCTAGAAAACGAAATGTTCCACGTGGAACTATCTGTTTCCGTACCCTACTCCTCTACCTGTCCATGCTCAGCTGCGCTAGCACGCCAGCTGATCCAACAGCAGTTCCTGGACGACTTCAGCGAAGACCAAGTCGAAAAGTCCGCAGTAATGCAGTGGCTTGGCAGCGCCGAAGGTATTGTGGCGACGCCGCACAGCCAACGAAGTACCGCACACATTCAAGTAAGGCTGCGCAGCAATGAGCACGTATTACCCATCACCGAAATGATCGATTGTATTGAGGCAAGCTTGGGGACCGCTGTGCAGACCGCGGTGAAGCGTGCGGACGAGCAAGCCTTCGCCTTGGCCAACGGGCAGAACCTGATGTTCTGTGAGGACGCCGCACGACGCCTGCACAAGGCGCTACGGCAGTTGGAATGGAGCACAGCGTTCAAGCTGCGCGTGGAGCATGCAGAAAGCCTACATGCCCACGACGCGGTCGCCATCAGCCAATGGCAATGGGACGTCAGCTGCGCGGTTTGACCGTGCCACAGTCATTGCCCAGCCACACCGCACGGGTGTTCATGCTGCCTTGCTGCTGCACACCCGAAGCGTTGAAGGTACCACTGACCTGCGTGGTGAATTCCCGGTCACTGAGGAAGGTGGCCTGGCCAGTGCCCTGTGCCTTGGGGCAGCTGAACTGAAACTTCCACACATTGCCGGTACGGTCGGTGATCTTCTGCGTGCAGCCCGACTTCGGGTCCTGCAGTGGGATGTCGTTGGTTGCCACCTGCTCTGGCGTCAGGCACGAACGCACGCCGTTGCCACCGACCGTCACCCCTTGTTTGGCCAACACCCCTTCCATCATCGCGCGCTGCTCTGGCGGCAGGTTTTTCAACTGACCGAGCATGAACTGCATGTCGGGTAGCGGCTTGCCATCGACCTGCATGTTGCTGGTGGTCAGCTCCCACAAACCTGGTTGCAGCACCTGCGCATGCACCAGCGGGCTGCTCGCAGCCAGGGCCAACGCCAACAGTGGCAGACGAATCTTCATGGACGATCGCTCCTGAAAAAACCGGCCAATCGGGCCGGGCTGAACCTTGGACGCCAAATCCACCTTCAGGTTGCAAGGCGGACCGGGAACGTGTTCTGTTAGCTCAAGTGTACTCGGCAAGCAGGATGCATATGGACTACCACAGCCCCTACTTTTTTGGTTACCTACTCGGACTGATTCACCTACTGGGTATCGTCGCCGCACTGCACGCAATCTTCACCGTGCGTACCGCCCAAGGTGCAATCGCCTGGGCCATGCCCTTGTTCTTCATCCCCTACCTTACCTTGATCCCCTACCTGGTCTTCGGCGCCCGCTCGTTCTATGCCTACATCAAGGCCAGGCGCCAGGCCAACCAGGAAATGCACGTGGCCATGGCCAATCTCAACTGGCGGCCCTGGGTGGAAGAAGCCCTGACCGCCCGTGAATCAGAAAGCTATGCAGCCCTGCGCGCAATGCCAAAACTGGGGCGCATGCCCTGCCTGGCGAACAACCAGGTGAAGTTGCTGATCGATGGCAAAGCGACGTTCGATGCCATCTTCGCCGCCATCGACAAAGCCCGCGACGTGGTGCTGGTGCAGTTCTTCATCATCCATGACGACACCCTCGGCAAGGCATTACAGCAGCTGCTGTTACGCAAGGCTGCCGAAGGAGTGCAGGTGTTCGTGCTGTATGACCGCGTTGGCAGCCATGCCTTGCCAGCCAGATACAGCCAGCAGCTGCGCGACGGCGGCGTACAGATTCATGCCTTCGCCACTCGCCGCGGATGGTTCAACCGCTTCCAGGTGAACTTCCGCAACCATCGCAAGATCGTGGTAGTGGACGGCCTGCTGGGTTTCATTGGTGGGCACAACGTAGGTGACGAATACCTCGGTGAGCACCCGAAACTTTCCCCCTGGCGCGACACCCATGTACAGATCGGCGGGCCGGTGCTGGCCTGTCTGCAGGAGTCGTTCGCCGAGGATTGGTACTGGGCCACGCGCCAGCTGCCGCCGCTGATCCTGCCGGATACCTACCCAGATAACGGGGTGCTATGCCAGGCCTTGGCCAGCGGCCCGGCCGACCCGCAGGAAACCTGCTCGCTGTTCTTCCTCGAAGCAATTCATTCAGCTACCCGACGGGTGTGGATCACCAGCCCTTACTTCATCCCTGACGAGGCAGTGTTCGCCGCCTTGCGCCTGGCGGTCCTGCGTGGGGTCGATGTGCGAGTGCTGATCCCGTCGCGGCCAGACCACCGGGTGGTCTATGCCGCCTCCAGCCTGTTCGCCTTCGAAGCGGTGCGCGCAGGTGTACGCATGTTCCGCTATCAGCCGGGCTTCCTGCATCAGAAGGTGGTGCTGGTGGATGATGATGTCAGCGCGATCGGCAGCGCCAACCTGGACAACCGCTCGTTCCGTCTGAATTTCGAGATCACCCTGCTGACCGTCGACCGCAGCTTCGCAGACCAGGTCGAGCACATGCTGATCAACGACTTTGAACAATCGCGGGAAATTACTGCGGAGGACAGCCTCGACACTCATCGACTGCAGCAATTGGGGATGCGGATTGCACGGCTGATTTCGCCAATTCTTTAAGCTAAGCAGTCTGGGTATGGGAGCGGCCCTTTCGCGACACAAGGCCGCTCCCACAAAATCCGCATCTACATGCTTAGCGATACAGGTCTTCGCGCGTCCAAGGCAGATCGTGGTGGCCATCCGCATAAGGCTTCACTGCCAAGATCTGGTGCAGGTTGATCCAGCCCTTCTCAAAGGCATACGCACAACCTGCAAGGTACAGACGCCAGATGCGCAGAGTCTTTTCCGGCACCAGCGCCGCCGCCTTATGCAACTGGTTCTCAAGGTTGGCGCTCCAGTGGTGCAGGGTCTTGGCGTAGTGCAGGCGCAGGCTTTCCACGTCTACCACCTCCAGCCCCGCTTCACAGATGTTGGCGCTGATCATCGACAGGTGAGGTAGCTCGCCATGGGGGAACACGTAGCGGTCGATGAACTCACCTGCACCACGCCCGACCGGGCGTCCATCGATGTGCTTGGCGGTGATGCCGTGGTTCATCACCAGCCCCCCTTCCCTCACGGCGCCGAACAGTTTCTGGCAATACAGCGCCAGGTTCGCATGCCCGACATGCTCGAACATGCCAACGCTGACAACCTTGTCGAAGCGGCCATCCTGAGGCAGGTCTCGGTAGTCGAGAATCTGCAGGTCGACCTTGTCGGCCAAGCCTTCGGCCTTGACCCTCTGCCGACCGAGCTTGAGCTGCTCCTTGCTCAAGGTGATGCCGAATACCTTGGCGTCATATTCACGTGCAGCGAAGCGCGCAAGGCCACCCCAACCACAGCCAACGTCCAGCAGGTAGTCGCCGGCATTCAGGCGCAACTTGCGACACAGGTGGTCGAACTTGTCCTGCTGTGCCTGATCGAGCGTGTTATCAGGCTCGCGAAAGTAAGCGCACGAATACACCATGTCCTGATCCAGCCACAGCCGGTAGAACGCGTTGGAAACATCATAGTGATAGGAGATGGCTTCAGCGTCAGTGCTTTTGTCATGGGCAAGCCGCGCCGGCGGAGCTTCTTCGAAATCAGGTAACAGCGCCTCGCTCAGTTCATCGCATACCCGGATGGCTTCACCGATGTCGCCTTCCAGCTCCAGCTTGCCTTCGACGAACGCGGTGCCCAACTGCTCCAGGCTCGGGTGCGTCAACTGGCTGATCAACTGGGGCTCTTTGACCAGGATGGTGACCTGCGGGCTAGGCCCCAGATCGAACTGGTTACCGTCCCACAATTTCAGCCGCAGCGGCAGATGCAGGCTCTGCAGTGCAGGTGGAAGTTGCGCGAGCATGAACAACCCTCCTATCCGTGTTTGACTACGACGCCTTAAATTTCGAACGTCGCCGGATCAGAGTAGTTCATTGGTGAGATGTTTCCTCTAAACGAGACCAAGGTCTAGAACCAACGGGTCTTATACGCGCAGCAGATTGTATACAATTCTTGCATCTCAGCTTAACCTTGTGCCCCTCTCGCGCTTCTACATCCTGGAGTTGAACCCATGAAATCCTATGACGTGGTGATCATCGGCGGTGGCCCTGGCGGCTACAACGCAGCCATCCGCGCTGGCCAGCTGGGCCTGAGCGTTGCCTGCGTGGAAGGCCGCTCGACCTTGGGCGGCACATGCCTGAACGTCGGCTGCATGCCATCCAAAGCACTGTTGCATGCTTCCGAGCTGTACGAAGCCGCCAGCGGGGACGAGTTCGCCCACCTCGGTATCGAAGTAAAGCCCACCCTCAACCTCGCCCAGATGATGAAACAGAAGGACGAGAGCGTGACCGGCCTGACCAAAGGCATCGAATACCTGTTCCGCAAGAACAAGGTCGACTGGATCAAAGGTTGGGGCCGCCTGGACGGCATCGGCAAGGTTGTGGTCAAGGCTGAAGATGGCAGCGAAACTGCGCTGCAAGCCAAGGATGTGGTCATCGCCACCGGCTCCGAGCCTACCCCTCTGCCAGGGGTGACCATCGATAACCATCGCATCATCGACTCGACCGGTGCGCTGTCCTTGCCGCAAGTGCCCAAGCACTTGGTGGTCATCGGTGCCGGGGTGATCGGCCTTGAGCTGGGTTCGGTATGGCGTCGCCTGGGTAGCCAGGTGACCGTTATCGAATACCTTGATCGCATCTGCCCAGGTACCGACACGGAAACCGCCAAGACCCTACAAAAGGCACTCGCCAAGCAAGGCATGGGGTTCAAGCTGGGCAGCAAAGTGACCCAAGCCACTGCAAGTGCCGATGGCGTGAGCCTGACGCTGGAGCCTGCTGCCGGCGGCACCGCAGAATCGCTGCAGGCCGATTACGTGCTGGTGGCTATCGGCCGCCGCCCTTATACCAAGGGGCTGAACCTTGAAAGCGTGGGCCTGGAAACCGACAAGCGCGGCATGCTCGGCAACGAACACCACCGCACTTCAGTGCCCGGTGTGTGGGTGATTGGTGACGTCACTTCCGGCCCAATGCTGGCGCACAAGGCCGAAGACGAAGCGGTAGCCTGCATCGAGCGTATTGCTGGCAAGCCCCACGAGGTCAACTACAACCTCATCCCTGGCGTGATCTACACCCGCCCGGAGCTGGCCACCGTGGGCAAGACCGAAGAGCAGCTCAAAGCCGAAGGGCGTGCTTATAAAGTAGGCAAGTTCCCCTTCACCGCCAACAGCCGCGCCAAGATCAACCACGAGACCGAAGGCTTCGCCAAAGTCATCGCCGATGCCCAAACCGATGAAGTGCTGGGTGTGCACCTGGTGGGCCCAAGCGTCAGCGAGATGATCGGTGAGTTCTGCGTGGCTATGGAGTTCTCGGCCTCGGCAGAAGACATTGCCCTGACCTGCCACCCCCACCCGACCCGCTCCGAGGCCTTGCGCCAGGCAGCGATGAATGTGGACGGCATGGCGATGCAGATCTGAGCGGAGCCGCCAGGTTGATGCTGCCGAATCGTATGTCTGGGCGCGCTGTTTACTAGGCATCAGAAAGAAAAAAGCCCTCCTTGTGGAGGGCTTTCGAATGAATTTAGAGAATTAAAACTGTCGCATCGGCCCGCCGGATTTCGGGACCTGCGGCCCAGTCCGGAGAAAACGCAAAACTGTCGCAGCAGCCCTAGACGCTCAGATGTGCTCAAGCTCTAGAGAATTAAAGCTGTCGCAGCCAGTATTCACGCGGCTTCCGCATGCTTACGCGATCTTGGGAGGCTGATCGGCTGCCGTTGATGAAATCATCGACGAGGGATGAAGTAGCCACCAGAAGAGATGGCCATCAACCAGATGTGAGTTTAGCTGTTGACCAGAGGGCAGCTGGGAACCGGAACATGTTGCACATGGGCCTATCCTTCGGACATCGATCAACGCAAAACGAGGCTCGATTTCAAAACTGTAAATCCATTAAGCAAAGCGAATCCCCGCTGCGCCAGGGCACGTTCATGCGTGCCCTGCTTTGCTTAGAGGTAGGATTTGAATGAAGAAGAAAGCATCGCCCCTTCAGTTGAACGTCACCATCCGCGTCTCACTGGGTAACCCATGGATCGCACTGATCATAGTGATTCTTGGGGCTCGCGGATCGGACATGCTGCAGGAGCACTCGGGGACCAATGCAGCACCGAGCCCTGTCGTAAATGTTTACCTATACAATTCTTCAGGAGCATGCCCTATGGCAAAGAGCAACCATGACTTGATCGCCAAGCAGATGGCTCTCTGGGAAGCAGCTTCGGTGGCAATGCGCGAATACGAAGAGGCAAACGGTCGTGTGTCTCCTGAGCAGCTTGAGTTACTGCGCCAGAAAGCCGAATGGCTTGGTGAGGCTGCCAGTAGTTACCACCTGGAAACGATGACAGGCAGCAAAGCTCCCCGCCACTGAATTCAGCGCTCCACGATCCAAATTGTGATCTAGACGTCTATGTTTGAATCGCCCCAGGTTTCATAAACACCTCGAACGGCTGCAAAGGTTCGGAAGCTGCCGGTCGTGAATGAGCGCTATCGACCCAGGCTGTGTTAAAACGTTCGGCGCGGTCCGGCTGGTTAGAAAACGATCAGATTTTTGCGCTCCTGCGCGAAATCTGGGTTAACTGAATAACCAAGCCATTACAGATTTCACGTACGCTCGCGCTCTTCAGAGATCCGTTTGGATTTTCACACAGCCTGGACCCAAAGCTGCCTGTGGAGAGCGGCAGCAATCGGCAAATTGCGGACATTCAGCTGAACAGTAGTCCCGCCACCAGCCTTTTAGCCTTAAATATCCCGCGCTCTTCAAATGCAGAATCTACATACTTTAAATGGCTTGGAATCTTCTGAGCACGGAGTATTCAGGCTACAGCAATAGAGAGACCGGGAGACCGCGCAAAGGGCTGTCAGTGAGCGCTGCCAGGCCCTAGGCAAGCCTCGATCAATTCCGCGACGTCAAGCAAGCGCTCGCGCAAAGCGGGAAGCCAGACCACTGCCACGGACGAGTTCCGCTGTGCCAATTCAAGCACTGCCTGAAGCGCATGGTCCGAATGCCGCATTAATTCAACCAAATGAAGGCCGCTGGGACCATGGCTGCCCGCCAGCCAGTGCTTAGCGGTGCGTTCACTGGCATCGGTCCAATTGCGCAGCGTCTTGATTGCGCGATGTGACGTGCCTAATTCGGTACGTAAGGCAGCGGCTACGGCGCCGGCGTAGATTTCTGCATTGATTGGAAAAGGATTGCCCATTTTCGCGATCATTTTTCTGTGGCTCCTATTTATATTCGTTTGTGGCGCATCTGACGAAAGCCGGTAGGCGTAGTGCAATCTACGGCCTGGCATGGGTGTAGACCCCAAGCCGCTGAGGGGGCATCGATCAATAAATGAAACGAGCACAGCTATCCCTGGCAGAGGGCAGCAATAGAGCCGCTGCCTACGTCCGCATGTCGACGGAACACCAGCAGTACTCCACTGAGAACCAGCTGGATGCGATTCGCGTTTATGCCGCAGCGCATGAGCTAGAGATCGTCCGGGTGTACACCGATGCAGGGAAAAGTGGCTTGAGCTTGGATGGTCGGGAAGCTCTTCAGCAGCTACTTCGAGACGTTGACGCGGGTCAGTCCGAGTTCTCTGTGGTTCTGGTCTATGACGTCAGTCGCTGGGGGCGCTTTCAGGACCCTGATGTGAGCGCCAGCTACGAAGTTCGATGTCGGCAGGCGGGTGTCAGGGTCGAATACTGCGCCGAACAGTTCGTTAACGATGGCTCACCGGTCTCCAGCATCATCAAGAGTGTTAAGCGCATGATGGCCGGTGAGTACAGCCGTGAGCTGTCCATCAAGGTATTTGCGGGGCAGTCGCGCCTGATCGAGTTGGGCTACCGACAAGGAGGCCCGGCTGGCTATGGATTGCGTCGTCAACTTATCGATCAGACTGGGCAGCCTAAAGCAATCTTGGGTCGGGGAGAATACAAAAGCCTTCAGACGGATCGGGTGATCCTCACGCCAGGTCCTGAGTCCGAACAACAGGTCGTTCAAGACATTTACCAGGCCTTTGTCAGGGAAGGTCGAACCGAAGCTGAAATTGCAACGCAACTGAATCGGCGTGGCCTGCTAACAGACTTCCAGCGGCCCTGGACACGGGGCGTAGTACATCAGGTCCTGATCAACGAAAAGTACATCGGTAACAACGTATGGAATCGCACGTCTGGCAAGCTGAAACAGCCGCGTACACCTAATCCAGTTGATCAGTTGGTGCGGGCAGACGGTGCCTTCTCCTCAGTGGTTGACCCCGCCTTGTTTCTAGCGGCGCAGGCCGTCATCCGTGCTCGTTCACGGCACTGGACTGATGAGCAAATGCTGGCCACGCTGAAGCAACTATTTGCGGAGCGAGGTTGTCTTTCTGGTTTGATTATTGATGAGCAAGAGGATTGCCCATCCAGCAGCTGTTATCGCCAGCGCTTTGGTAGTTTGCTACGCAGCTACAGCCTGATTGGTTATTCACCCGCACGGGACTACAGCTTTCTGGAGGCAAATCGCCGGCTGCGAGAGCTGTATCCGCAGATCTTGGTCGACACGCAGGAGCGCATTCGTCTTGTCGGTGGACGCATCTCGGTCGACCCCCAGACCCAACTGGTTTGGGTTAATAATGAGTTCTCAATCTCGGTGGTGCTGTGCCGCTGTCAATGCTCAGAGTCGCCGCGCAGACGTTGGCAGCTACGCTTCGACTTCGGTTTATTACCGGACCTGACGGTCGCTGTTCGCATGCTCCCAGGTGAGCAGGAAGTGCTTGATTACTACCTCTTTCCCATGATCGATTTGGCGGCACCTCACCTGCGTCTGGGAGATACTAATCCGCGCGAACTTGAACTCTACCGGTTCGACAGCTTGGATATCCTGGCGGACCTGAGTCGACGTATACCCCTGGGGAGCGCTGCGTAATGGCCACATCGGGAGAGCATCTTGCACTTCATGTGGCGCAGGCAGCGCCTATTGCGCAGATCCCACTCGCGGATATTCGCGTGCTCAACCCGCGTAGTCGCAATCAACAAGTGTTTGCACGCCTGGTGGAAAACATTGCGAGTCTGGGGTTGAAACGACCGATCACGGTGACCCGTAATGGTTCGAGTTTCGACCTTATTTGTGGGCAGGGGCGCTTCGAAGCCTTCAAGGTCCTAGGGGAGTCGGCCATTCCGGCGGTCGTGGTGACGGCGGCTGAGGCGGACCGCTATCTCATCAGCTTGGTAGAGAATCTGGCACGACGCAAGCATTCGAACCGCGACTTGCTGATGGCGATCCACGTACTGCACGAGCGTGGTTACTCCATCAGGCAGATTGCCCTGAAAACCTGCTTGGACCGTGCCTATGTCGGCGGCATTCTGATCCTGTTGCGGCAAGGAGAGGAGCGCTTGATCGCTGCCGTAGAAAAGGGCTGGCTACCGATTAAAGTCGCGATCCATGTGGCACGGTCCGACGATGCCCAAGTCCAGGCCGCCATGGTCGAGGCCTATGAAAGTGGACTGCTGAAAGGGGATGAACTCATCAAGGTGCGCCGTCTGATCGACCGTCGACGGGTTCTAGGGAAAGATTATGGTAAGCATCAGGGAGGCGAGCGCATGACCACTCCCCGCCAGTTGCTGACCGCCTATCAGACTGAGGTGCGCCGTCAGCGCCTGATGGTGAAGAAGGCCGACATCAGTGAGCAACGATTGCTCTTCGTCGTGACCGCATTGCGTCGGTTACTAGCCGATGAATTTTTTCGCTCAATGTTACGCAGCGAAGGCATTGATGATATGCCGCAGGTATTGGCTGAGCGTATTCAGGGGGACGCATGACTGTCGTCAAGCGTGCCTTTGAGCCTGATCTGATTACCGTCCGCCTACCGCTGATCTTGCCCTCTCGCCAAGTCACCCACGATATGCTGACCTCCGTCAAGTATGCGGCGATCCTAGCTTCCATCCGTGAGCTGGGGGTGGTTGAACCGCTTGCGGTGCATCCCGAGCCGGTTCACGGGGCAGGAGAAGAGCCCCGTTATCTGTTGTTGGATGGTCATTTGCGACTAGCTGCGCTCGTACAGTTGGGTGCAAAAGACGCGTTGTGTCTGCTGGCGACAGATGACGAAGGCTTCACCTACAACCGGCAGATCAACCGACTAACCCCAATTCAAGAGCACAAGATGATTCTGGAGGCCATTCGCAAAGGAACGACAGCCGAGCGGATTGCCGAAGTCTTGAGCGTCAACGTTGGACGCATCCGCGAGCGCCAGCATTTGCTCCGGGGAATTGCGCCGGAAGTCGCTGAAATGCTGAAAACGCGAATGGTCAGTCAGGCGGTCTTTCGCGTGCTGCGCAAGATGAAGCCAATGCGCCAGATAGAATTAGTCGAGATGATGATTTCGGCAAACTGTTTTACTGGCCGCTACGCCGAAATGGTATTGGCCGCAACGCGTCCTGAACAGCTGGTTGAGGCAAAGAAAGTCAGTGAGGGCGTGACTGCTGAAGACATTGCACGCATGGAGCGGGAGATGGAAAAGCTCTACCATGATTACCGATTGGTCGAGGACACCCTCGGCGAAACCATGCTGGTACTCGTGGTAGCCAAGGGCTATGTATCTCGCATGCTGCGCAATCAGACTATCGCAGCTTACCTGGAGCGCTTCGAGCCTGACCTGGTGCGGGAGCTGGCGGGGGTTGTGGAGGCGGTCACCGCAGATGCTCGTAGTCTGGAGCGTGAATAGACCTACCTTTTGTACTGAGTGGGAGGTCATCATTCGCCAGCACCGACGCGGCTTAGGCCCCCTCTGTACCCACTCTCAGACAAAAAACGCCTAGCATGGGCCAGGCGCATACAGCCGCTCACAGCTATAACGAAAAATGCTCCATATCTTCCGATACGGAGCATTCTCTTCACGGCTTGAACAGAATAATGTGTTTCACACAGTCTGTTTGGGGGCCGCTTTCAGTTAGTTATTTCCGCTAAACTTTCTAGATTGTCCTTGTGAGCTAAAAACTCCTCAAGAGAGCAATCTAGGCAAAACGCTGCGCTATCGTTGGAGATCAATTTTTTGGAAACGGATTGCATCACAACTTTAAAGAACTTTCCGCGCCTTGAGCTTGGTAAGGATATACCGGGAAAGAAGCTTAGTGTGGCTTCCTCTCGTACCACCCAATCTTCTGTATGTTCCGCATCGACCGATGGATAATCCTCTGCATTGATCAAGCCGGAATTTATAAGCTGCCAGCGTGCTGTAGAGTAGCTAATGCCGTAATATTCCATTACCGCGCGCAGGCCTTCCGAGGATCTCACATATTTTTTAAAAACTAATTCAACGCCTTTTCTTGGTGCAAGAAACTCCGCTGCGAAAGCGTTAGCACGAGCTTCAACCTCATCATAAGCTGGACTTTCGGTTGAAGCTCCAGAAAGCGCCTCGTATTCATCAACTACCAATCCATTTAGCTTTGACGCTGGATCCCAAAGTAGATGTGCTAGTTCGTGCGCAAGCGTAACCCTGCGTACCCATACGTTGGAGTTGTATCCGGTGACGTTTAAGAGAATTCCTCTACCATCATCAGTCGGTGAAACCGTAGCGCCGGCTAGCAATCGGGTAAACTCTGAACTTACAACTGGGATAAGTAGAGTTTCTTCAATCAAGTTAGTCAAAGATTCGATAGGTTCAAGCTCACCCAAGCCGAGCGCATTTCTTGTGCGTGCGGCAAGCATGTAACCTTTGGTATAGCATGGATATTTATAATCTGAATTGTGCTTGAAATCGTACTTAAGCAATGTATCTCTTTGCGAGTGACCAAGCTTCACTTGTAACGCTAACTGCTTGCGTACTACCCATGAGGCCTCAGCCAAGTGGACGAGCATGCGGCCTGACATCGGGCTGATTTCGTCTGAGCCGGATATGAATTCTTTGAAGCGAACACCAAGCTGTGGATCGCCACCTGACCCAGATTGATAACCAATTGCTGATTCATCCAGCACCAAACTCCTACAGATTTTCTCTATAGCACGATATGGTAGGTCAGATTTTCCCTGCTCAAAATTTATTAGTTCCTCGGATGAAATAGATGCGCGACTCGCAACATCATCTACTGAAAGAGACATGGAAGCTCTTCGAGTTGAGATAGTTTTCCCCGGCTCACCAGCTTTCAATACGATAGGTGTGAATCCGTTTTCTTTAATATCGTAAAGAATATCGCTGCCAAAAGCATCCAACGTCTCAATCGCACTGAGACGCCTACCAGTTGCTCGAGGATTTGAAATGGCAATTTGTACCGAACCTCGGACGAACTCCCTATTGGATGTTCGCGCTCTGTCTTCAGGCGTTTGACCGATACTATCTTTCCCGAAAACAGCATCCAGGTCTGCCGCGGTCCACTTGATCACTGCCATTTTGGATCTCCAACAAGAACGGCATATGGGAAACCAGTTTCATCATTGTAGCCAGCCGACGCCACTTTGAATCCCTCAGATCGAAATGCCATAGCCGCATCTTCAAGCTCTTTGCCAGATTGAGGGCCGTAACGTCCCGAACAGCCATTTATAAATATTTTGTCTTCCGACACAAACCATAACTCTCCTCCGCAGTGAGCAAGTTCACCCCCGGTAAGATTTGTATGCTTGATGACTTTGCTTTCTAATTGCAGGCCTACCTCCAGGCCCTCAAAAGCAATTAGATTTTCATTTTTGCCGACGACCCAAAGATAGGTGTTAACCTTTGACGCTTTGGTTTTAGGAGGCTCTGCATACTTGATATTTTTGATATCTTTAGGAAAATACTGTAAACCCTGCTGATCAGTGATCTGAATAAGCTCATCATCGTTGTTGATGACTTCAGGGTTTGGCTCCCTGGCCGGGTATGTTTCCCTAAAAACCGCAAAATCCATTTTTCACACCTAAATAAGAATGGCCATGACGCGCGAAAACGTAGGCCCACGTGCGCATGAGCTTACCATAGGTCGGGCTTAATTCACCAACAGAAGCATGGCAAATTGATATCCTTTGGCGATATCCAGCATCACGGGTGATCGTTAGGAGCCGACGGGAGATCACCGACCAGAGAAGAAGTAGGTGGGCTGCAAAGCCTTCAAGGATGAATACTAAGGTATTCAGATTGCCAGCATGGTGGACGTGGGAGCCAATACCCTCAAGTCAACTCGCCAGCCTTGGGGCGCAAATCCGTGTTGATGATCTTGTTCTCGGCTGAACGCGTCAGTTTAGGTAATGCCGGCCCATGGTCGATGCGCGTTGTACAGGCAAGGTTTTTCACACATTGCTGGGAAAGGCGTTCTTGGTCTTCATGAAAAAAATTCGCTGTCCCGGTAGCCGTAGCCCATCCGCTTGATCACTTTGATCCGGTTGTTGATGCCCTCCAGCTGACCCGTGTGCATGGGTCATGCGCACCCTACTCAGAATGCCTCACCAGTAGTTCGGTATGGCTGGAAAGGCAGGTTGCCGGCCATTTTTGCCCGGGGAACTGTAGACGTGCGCCGGACATCCTCCAGTCGCTCAGGCAACACACCGAGCACGCCAAGGCATTCAGCAGAGTTCACTCCAATTTTTGGATCGCATCCTGTGTAGAGGCCTGTACCGCAATAATGCCAATATAATATTGATTCTGCGGGCCTTCTACGTCGCTAGCGACCAAACCTGGCTTGCACAATTTCAAGTACCGGACTAAATTCGAACGCTCAATGTACGATTTTCTTACGGTAAAAGTATGGATAACAAGGCTGAAATAGAGAAGGTTCTCGGCAAGTTCTGGGACAAACGTGCGCTCGAAATCGTTGAGGATCCGCTGTCTGTCGACCAACTGGGAGCGCCGATGGAATCGGTCATGGCAGTCGACGCCCTGGTAGACATTGGGAAAATGCTGAAGATTAAGATCCCTGTTGAGGTCGTGATCCGAAATGGCGGGTACGAAAGCAAGGAGCAGTTCATCCGTTTGGTTGGGGCGGGGATCCTCCAGCATTTAAAGGCTCATGGGCATGACTAGTTCGTCACTGGAAGACCAGGAAAGGCTGCGCCTAGCTGAACGGCTTCGAGATGCGCGGGAATATGTTGGGCTTTCCCAGGACGAGGTTGCGCAAGCTCTCGGTCTTTCCCGGCCGGCGGTGACTAACATAGAGTCGGGCAACCGAAAGGTTGAGGCCGTTGAGTTGGGCAAGCTGGCAAAGCTCTATCGCAAGTCGATGGAATACCTGACGACTGGGCGGGATCCGATACCTTCCGGTCCGGCCCAGCTCGCATTTTTGGCGAGGGCCGTCCATGGACTTTCGCAGCAGGATATTGATGAGGTAGCTCGCTTCGCCGAGTTCCTCAAGCACAAGGGACAGTGAATGGGTTACCGCGATATAGTTTTGCGAGCCGTGCAGCGCGCGGCTGAAGTCATCGACGACACCGCTGCGATGGAGCGTATCGAGCAAGACGGGTATACGCGGATTGACCCTTTTCAAATCGCGGCCGATTCTGGGGTGATGGTTATGCTGCGCCCCATGCAGAAGCTGCTTGGGGCATTTCTGGGTGACGAAACACCTGGAATCCTCGTTAACATGGACCGACCCGCCGGCCTGGTCCACATGACGTGTGCCCATGAGCTGGGCCATTTTTTCATGGGCCACGGCAGCACTGCCGATGAGAAAATTTACTACGGCTCCAAAGGCGCATTGGTCGAGCAGGAAGCCGATCAGTTTGCTTACAATCTGCTTGTCCCGCGAAAGTTGATCGTCAACATCATGCAACGCAAGCAGTGGACGAAGGCGCAACTGTTTCATCCAGAAATCCTGTATCAGTTGGCCTTGCGAATGGGGGTCAGTTACGAAGCTGCGGCTTGGTCGCTCAGCCGCCATAACGTCATGAGCCCTGATCAAGTTCATCAGATGCTGCGGACTACCCCGGCGATGATCAAAAGGTCGTTGCTCGGTGACCGTTTGACTGATGCTCGAAAGGACGTTTGGCTGCTGGACAGCGATGATCGAACCTCGATCCTTGAACCACGCTCGGATGATCAGCTCGTCATACGGCTGCCTAGTCGGGCATCGTCTGGGTTCCTCTGGGAAGCGGATTCGTTGGATGCGTTAGCAACCGAGGGCTTCAAACTTGAGCCCCTCACGGTGCCGTCGTCACCTGCAGCCGATGGGGTTTTGACGTTCGGTGGACCAGGCACGATGGACTATGTGCTCACAGGTGGGCGTGCGACCAGCGAGAGGCCTGTAAGTGTGCAGCTTTCCGAGCGCGCACCGTGGGATGCATCAAGTCCTCCAATCGACTTTTACAAGACCAGTGCTCAGTTTGAGTCGCTAGACCTAGGGCTGACCCCTCAATCGCGTAAGCAGCTACTCGAGGACGGTCAGTCGTGATAGTCCGAAAAGTTTTACTGGACGGCTACAGCTCGCCAGCAAGGCCGCAGGGGCGTCGCCCCACCTGCCTCGCCTTTGCATTGTCCGATCTCAATCGGCCAGAAGCTCCAGCCGACCTTAGTCCAGAGTTTCTCTATAGAGCGGCTGCCATTTTGAGCCCCGCATGGGTGCCCGGTGGTGGTGTCACTTTCGATGCGATGCAAGAGGCTTCACGCGCCGGGCAACCCGAGGAAGTCGCTTTCCCATACTGCATCGGGGAGCCTTCGCATCCGATCTCGCCTCTGCCCTCGGGTCTAAAGCATTACGGGCAGGTCCTGCAGCGAGTCTCAGCTGACCCTACCGATATCGCCTGCCTGATTACCGCTGGTCAGCCGATCGGGTTGGGGGTGCGAGTCACTCGCGAGTTCTTCAAGCCGGAAGGTGGTGTGATCCCTTTCAGCGACCAGGTTATGCCTGGGCTTCTGCACGCCGTGGTGGTCATTGGGGTGGGACACGAGGAAGGAAGTAGTGCGCCATGGTTCTACGTGCGCAATAGCTGGGGCCCTCAGTGGGGCGTCGATGGACACGCCTGGGTATCAGGCGCCTATGTAAGCGCGCATGCCGAATGTGCCTTTGGAGTTGAGAATGGCAAAGCTGATCGTTAGTGAGCGTTTGGGGCAGGCTTGGCTGATGGCGGCGCGCCATCTTGCTGGCTGCAAGAAGCGGATTGATCGGAACCTGATTCTGGAAATCAGCACTCCACAGAAACTCGCCAAGGACGATCTGACGATCATTCGAGCGGTGGATGAAGCGCTGCGCAACGGGCGGTCGGATCTGAGCGTCGAGACGGTCGCGAGCACTATTTTCCCGAACGGCTTGGCGAGGCGTTTTGAGCGCCCCGAGCTCTACACGAATTATCTGGCTTTGTTAGCCAAGGGAAAGAAGCGCAGTTCCTGGGGGACTTATGCTCAGCGCATGATGAGTCGTTCGCGCAGGAATGGCGCAGGGACCATCAACCCACTAGATGACCTGATTGAGCGTCTGCTCCAAACTCATACCGGTACCAAGTATCAGGCCGCGTTTGAGGTGAGTGTCAGCGATCCTGAAGCTGATTTGGCTCCGCCGCTGGAAGGGCATGGTCATGAGCTACCGATATTTGATCCGACCCGAGACGCCAAGGCTCTCAATGTGCCGTGCTTGAGTCATCTGAGCTTCAAGATTACAGGCGGCAAGCTGGATTTGACGGCGATCTACCGATCCCAGTGGTACTGCCAGCGTGCTCTGGGTAACCTGGTGGGCTTGAGTCAGCTTCATTCCTTTGTAGGCCGAGAGTCCAAGTATGAGTGCGGAACGCTCACCTGCATTGCTACGCACGCATACCTGGATACAGAGACCTTTGGAAAGGTTGCGATCACCAAGGATCTCCTGGCGTCGCTGCCGGACTGAACGGCTTTCTTACAGGAGTGACGCTTGCCGGCTGGTTTGGGGCTGTTGGATGTGAAGGTTGTAGAGCCTCGACATTCCTGCGCGGAAATCGCGCACGCCGCCGTAGCTAGGATGTCGAATGGTTTCCACTGGCAGGCCGAAGCGCGCCGCGTAGTGGCCGGCGTCCTGGCCGATAGCAATGATCTTGCGGATCCTCAGCCAGCTGAAGAGCTCGTTGTTCAGCTCATCCACCAACGCGAGCTCTCTGGCGGTGAACTTGCGATTGGTGAATGGATTGCCTGGCTCATGGGGATGGAAGGGGAATACGTTCCACAGAAGCGGCGGTACATCTACAGCTTTCAGAATGCCCCAGATCTCTGCGGCGGTTCGTTCGGCAATCGCAGGACCGCGGGTAGCCTGCTGCGAGTCGCAACCTGGATACACACGGGTCATCTCGGATAAGTGGTATTCGTCGGTCAGGGCCAGGCCTGTGCGGCGGCCACCGCGGTAGCCCAGATCACGTCCCATCCAAATGGTATCAGCCCCGAGGTCCGAGACGGCCTGCAGGTAGCTTCGCAGGTTTTTGCGGCGCGATGCGGCCGCGCCGGCGCGATCGTGTACAGAGCAAGTGTCTGCGTACGGGTTGAATACATTATCCAGGCTGAATTCAGCCAACGCCTTCACAAAGGTGGTAGGGGTCATTTCGTTTCGGCCTCATTATCGGGCTTTTGAAAGGTCAGTGACCCTTCAGTGATGTTCACCACGACGGAGCCTCCACGATGTGCGCGCAGTTCGCGGAACATCTTGAATCCGTCGAGAATGGCAAGCTCCCACTGCCACAGCTTGCATTGCTCAACCTCATAGCCCTTGACCATGCCCTCAATCTGTTTGAGTAGACCGTAGTCGAGGCGCCCGGGCTCCGTTCCTTCGTAATAGCCGTACTTCTTGGCGTGGTCGAAAATCCAGGTGGCAATGCCTTCCTCGATGATGGCTGCGCGTGCGCCGTCATCGTTCTCGTCCTTGCCGGGGTTGGATTTCCGTTTGCGCTTGAGCAGCGATCGCAGCACCGGCGACCATCCAAGATGGGCAACGTAGGCCAGGTGGAATGCGTCGTGGAAGCGATAGTCATCTGACTCGTTGCTGTTGTCGGTGAGCCGGTCGCCGATGTAGACCCCGTTCAATCGCTGCACCACGTGCCTGTTCTGCCCCTCGCCGCGTTCGATGAATTCGATCGTGAATTCCCGCTCGAATTGCTCGTGTTCTGGGAAACCATCATCGAACAGTGGGAAGTCACGCGTTTTGGTGCTTGGCCATCGACTCGCTGTCTTCTCAAGATTTCCCTGCGCAATGTCCTCGAGGCTCAGGTTGAAGCTCGCACAGGTCTTGGCGAGTTCAGACAGAAGCTTCCCGAAATAGGCTTCTCGAGACGGGGCGGCCATTGCGTCTAGGCTAGCGTGTGACATCTCGGCCAACACACCGGCACTCAGCGCGAGCTTACCCAGCTGCGTTGGGCGGGGGATTGTATCCTCATCTCGCTGTGATTCGATAAGACCGTCTATCTGACGGAATGTAATTGGCGGCCCTGGAGCTTTCTTGCTCTCACCGAATTCAGCGCGCAAGACCAGGATGCACTGTGCTCCCAGGGCGTCTGCAGTGATTTTCAAAAGGTGCGCGGCGATAGTCAGATACCAAAGCGCGTCGCCGAGCTCTTCGGCTGCTATTTGGCTGTCAGCGGCCTTCAGGCTGTCACGCCCAGCTTTCTTAACCGCAGAAAGTAGTCCACCGATCTCACCAAAGTACCCAAAGCGAATGAACTGCAGGCTGTCGGCGTCATCGCTGAAACGCATGCTCTCCCGGGCTTTCAGCATGTACTTGCCTACGGTGAGCGCTTCGGGGCGCGGCTGAGGTGCTGGTGCCATAAATCCTCCCTGATTATGGTTCTGAGCTCTTACGCGAAGGCCAGTGACTGCTGACGATGTTCCTGTTGGCGCAGCTCCGTTTTAAGCTTTTTGCAGCGATCTACGATGGTCTCGCGATCGGCATCAACAGCGCCCAGCTGCAGGGCGCGCTGACGTACTGAAACGGTTACATCATAGTGGGGGTAGCCGCGCGACTGGAACCAGCTCCTGCGCAAGCCCAGCTTGGAGGCGAATGCATGGAGTTCGTCCAGCGTATCTGCTGCCAAGTGGCACCAAAGCTTCCCTCGCCAAAGGATCTCTTCCGAATCCACGTAGACCGCCATGCCTCTCGCCTTAATTAAAAATTTGTGCAAATATAGTGCACATTATGGGTAAAAAATTCAACTCCCCACTAGACGCTGCTGCTCTGGGCGGTCAACTTCGTCAAGCACGCTTGGATAGAGGTTTTTCTCTGATCGAAGTGGGCCGCGCTGTGAGTGTCGATCACTCACAGGTGTCTCGCTATGAGCGAGGCCAGATGAGTAGTATCGGCAAGAATTTGCAAAAGATATGCACATTTCTGCAAATCGACACCGACCCAGCGCGCTATTCATTACCCCGCACACCGCTTGGCCGGAAAGTTGATGAGCTTTTGAGTCGTGCTCCGAGATATGAGCCGGCAGTCGCGAAGCTTGTCGAAGCGTTGGAGGGGCTGCTGGTCGACGCGCATGTGAACGCCAAGAATTCTGATCAGTGATATCCCAAATTTAGCCGAGCGCACAGCGGGCACTGACAGACGTCCGACACCTGCTGGAGGACGGTTAACCGTTTCTCGATTCCACCCGGTGCTGCAGGCGTTTTTGATCGCTAACTAAGTGATGTAAACCTGTTTTTTTCACTGTAAACCACCATAGTTAACAGTGAAAAAATAGGTTTACAGGCCAGCAATCATCGGGGCTAGGGACGGAATTCTTCGCTACACCATCACTTGGGTTTGGGGCCCTTGTCGTCCTCCATCCAAACATAGAAAGCTGTGGCCTGCTCCTCCTCGGAGAGCTCCTGAACCGGAGGCCGGCGCAGGCGGGCATTGGGCTTCTGCAGAGCATTGGCTGAGGCATCAAGTTGCTTTTTTACAGATCGTTCCGATGCAGTTAGCGATGAGTCGAAAACCTTCTGGGTGACACGCTCCTGCCGTTCAGCTCGCGCAAATTTCACTACGTTGGACGTAAACGCGGCTGGCAGATCAAACGGACACCGCAGGTCTGGATGCTGTTTGGACACCCGACCACCCAGAGCCAATTTTTGAAGGTGTTCGACTTGTTTGGCACTGGACGTGTACGCCGCTGAGCGGTAAGCCTGGCCGATGTCTTGAAGGGAGGCCGCATGACGGCCCGCACTGCGGCACTCAATGTACGCCTGCTTCAACAACTCCACCGCCAGGCGCTTGATACCGAAGGTGCAACGGTAAATGTCCCGTGCCAATTCACCCTGATTACCGCGAATCGCGCCATTGCCCACACGAACACATTCATCAATGAAAGCTTTCCAGTCGGAACTGCCAGGCTCATCGGGAAGCATGATTCTTGGGTCGGTCAGCAAGCGCTGCTGATCCTCATTGTTTCTCTCAAACAACTTGTGACCCAAGCTGTAATTGCACACGTAGACCATTGGCGGACCGATACCAGCCATGTTCAAGAGGATATCGGTAACCTTCGCTGCACCAAGCCCCTTTTGGATGTACTGCATTTCATCCAGGATGACTAACGATACCCCATCACGATTCGCCCTACGCCGGCATTCACTCAGCAGCTCAGCAACGGTCAGTCGCGACAGAGGCAACTCAACGAACTCTCGAAGAAGGGCCTTAGCATTGGTGGTACCTCGGGCGCTTGCGTACCAATGCGACCGCAACGGTATATCACCCTGGAAGTGATCGCAGGACAGATCAACGGGGCCAGGCAAAACCTTGCGCAGCGCAGCAATGGTCTGGCTCTTCCCAACCCCTGCAAGCCCTGTAAAACACATCGGCACAGCATCGACTGCAGGTGCTTCATAGAGCCCTCGGGCGTACTCGCGCTCAGAAGAGAACAATGCTCGCGCATGCAGCGCTGCGCGCCCCACCATCTCCTGGATGAACTCAATCGTAAATGCGTTGGGAATGAAAGATTCACGCAATGCTTGAGACAGCACCTCTGCCGCCAACCGAGGTTCGATTTCGTACAGACTTTCCAATGGCTCAGGTCGACGCGTGATGATCTGGCGGACCTGATCAGCCGTTTGGCAGCCGTCGAACCAACTCGTAATGGCCTCATTCATTTGGCTTTACCTCGGAATCGATCATAGTCATCTGTATCTCGCTGCGCAGATGCCGATTTAGGTGGTCGACCAACTCGTCTCACGCCACCTTTACACTCTTCACCGGTATCTTCTTTGAATCTATCATCGTGAAATTGATGGATTGCCGGTATCTCATTACGAAGTAAAGTTTGAGATTTTCGCCTTAAGGCATCTAGTGACTGAAGATCACGTAATGATATGTCCCGATCACCGTCAACGGTCCTTTGCGTCGTTACAAAGTCCAGTTCGAACAGAGTACCCCCTACCTCGATCCATATATGCCGAACGCACATAGTCAGTACGTACACGTCAACTTCAATGACACCGCGCCTAGCAATTCGATCGAATATCCCGGTACTAATCAAATCAACAGATCGATATTTACGCCCATACAAATAGACTGCGTCTTGGCGTACAACGGCCGGGTGCACAGACAGGAAGCTCTTTATGGCGACCTCTTGCTGCATCCCAATTGCAGAATTGCGGAAACGGCTGTCCCAGTAATTCCAGATACCCAGCGGGGTGGGCTTTATTCCGCACCAATACATTTCGGCTTCCATGCGGCCACTTGCGTCAGACGACCGGTTGTCTTTCAGGACTTGGTGAATTTCCCTGCGGGCCATTTGGACAAAATTTAGTGTGCTATGGACATATGTGGGTTGATCGAGGTCGGATTTTGCTCGCGGGTGCGATGACTCAACCGTAGCTTTAGACTGGCCAGAGAAAACCGGCGTATTTTCAAGGGTGCCTAGCCAGTGGATCTCAGGCTCCGTGTCCAGGGCTGCTGCAGGACCTCGGTCAAATACCAGCCCACCTGCCAAGCCTTCGCAGGGCCACCACTCCGGCTTGATGGTTACTCCGAAAAGTCCACAAAACCATACTTTGTCTACAGCCATGGAAAACAGACACATTCGATAAGCTTCTTTGGTTTCTTTACCTTCAGCAAATCCAATGCCAACCACCATTCCGGACAATCCACACACGGCACGAACGACGCAAAATCCGTCAACGGGGCTCCCCTCTGTCAGGCCAGAAAGTTTTTCAACTATGTAGTAACCATCAAACTCGACCTGTTGATTTAGATTCGTCAAGCGTTCTGAGAAACTGCCCAAACTGCCGCTCTGGTCGCGGGTCTTTTGTTTACCTCTTACGCCAATAGATTTTTCTTTAGCGCTAACTTTTTGTTCGATGCAGTATCGCACTTGGTCAAAGGTTGGAAATGGGTGCCCTTTACGGTTGATGAAAAATGCTACTCCATTTCGTTCAACGGAAACGCAACCAAATTCCTCAGTAAGAATTTTTCGGTAAACTTGACTAGATGTTTTCTCAGCGGAACGGAATCTAAGATACGCAGCAAGGATTCTTTCCCTCATGACGCTATCGGCCCGGTAGCCCCACTCTTTGCCATTGGGTGATGGCCGGCCCAGCCTGCTTAATTTCCCTGGCCCCTCCCTGTCCCATCTCCCGATGCGGTGCAGGGGAGGCATGAGAGCCCACTTGTTTTGTCCAAAAGTAATGTAGGTGTAGAACCACAACCTCAAGCGAGCTGCATTTTGCTGAGGCGACTGGCTTTTGGCGTGAGCGTTGATTACAGCGTCCGGATCGTCACTGGCTAGAACCTCCTGGAGACGAACCATCAGGCCTGAGATAGCCAGAAAACGGCGGTTGACCTTTTGGTCGTAGGTTTCCTTAGCAGAAACCCGCTTCGTTTCACGCTCTGAAATTGCGATCCCCTTAATCGGTTCCAGCCATGGCGGGAATTTATCCGTCTCGCCTGATGCCAGCAGCGCACCTGCTTCGAGCGCTTCTTCGAACTCGAACCTTGTGAGGGTGATCAAGGTGGTGCGCACCTCTTTCCCAAGATCGCTGAACTCCACCAAGCGCACTCGGTTGTGGACCGCATCACTGTTCAGGAAATGGTAATAGTGACCTTTGACAAGGCTCCGATAACCTTCTGGCGCCAATAACCTAGCGCCCGTGATCACGGCTCAATCTCCAAGAAAAAATTGCCGTAGGCTGCCAGCAGATCACCACCGTCGGTATCGAGAGGGTGGTCGATCAGAATCGGCTTGAAGAGATTTACTGGCAGCTTTCTATCCCAGATGTCTTGGTAGATCCTTGCAATAAACTGGTCACGCTTACCCCATCGAGCTGCATACTGGTAAATGATGGGGTGGATCAAGGCCCCAGCATGCACAGCACCCTCAATCTCAGCGCTAAAATCCCTGAGCAGCTCGGGTTCGAGGGTCAGCGGCAAGCCATGCATCGGAAATAGCAGATCGAGATTGCCCACGACGACCGGGTCCAGACGATCCAAAGACATTTGCACGGTCCTGATACCGCCGCTTGCGTAATGCAGCTGCTCTAGGGCTGTGCGTAGCTCAGCATGATCACGGTCCTTTTTTTGCTGATTAGGGGTCTTGGCTGATGAGTAGCGCCTCTCGCTGAAGGCGTGAGCTTGATCCTTCACTGTCCAATTGACCGCGTAGGGTTTCCCATCTGAACCCATCAAATACAGTAAAAGGTCCCCCTGATAGGGAAAGGGCATTCTCTGTCGGCTACCAGCTTTAGTCGTAATCACCACCTGGTGATGCTTGAAGCCAATTTGCTTGGCAATTTCCATCGTCCCAGTGACGGGATGAGGAAAATGTTCTTTTGTGAGTGGATGCCCGTGCAATGGATGCGGGGCGTGATATGGCCACAGCATCTTCTGCTCGTGAATGTCGAGTAGCTGAGGATGGAAGAGCGCGAGCTGGGTGAACACCGCTTCTGGGGTCGACAGCGAGTGAATCGCACGGCCGAGCTTCCGGCTATTCATTCTGCTGATACGCGAGCCCTTAGGGGCTTCTCGTGGAACCGCTAAAATCGAAGGCGTGTAGATATCGCCCCACTCGAAGTGAGCTTGTCGGCCCCTGATGAGAGCAAATCTCTCCTGCAAAGTCATCAATACAGTCCAATGTCTACGGACCCAGGATTGTCATCCAGCCTGGGGATAATTTGCTGGATGCCCCTGTAGCCCTTGCCTCCCGGGCAGAACCAAGAATGCCGGGTTGTGGATAACGCTCACCTTCTTGTGGATGAACGAAGCCCTGCAGGACTTGACGTCCCGCATGTTCGGAATAGACAATGGAAAGGTCAGGTCGCTAAATTCTGACTTATCCACAGAGGCCCAAGGTCGCACTTGGGCCTTTGTCTATCTGAAATCTAGTGATAATTAACTAGTCAGATTTCATTTGATACTTCCTTATTATTGATACATGTTAAGAATCTAGAGCGCGGTTAGTCAGGCATCTGCAATGGATAGCGCTGGGGGCACACGTGTCTGTGAGCAAATTTTAAAGCGCTTCGCTTAGCAGAATATGTTACCGCTGTGGTTAACAGGGTGACAACAAAAAAGTTACCCCTCTCAGGGTCGGAACTGGCTTCAAAATTGTGCAGCTCGAGTCATCATCTATGAGCAGCCGTGCGCCTGACGCCCATCAACGGATATATATCTTCACTCCCTTATCTCGACTGATAATTTAAGAGATTAGCCCCAACCAAATAGAATGTTGAAAACGACAAGCGTTTGGTGAGAGAAATGGCCGATTCTGCAAATGCATCTGTCCCTATCGTTCGATGGCTACCGGATGAGACCTTTTTTAGCATTTGTTGTCGTCAGCATCGTTTCATGTGCCGAGGTACTAAGGCTAGCACCACTGCGTGGCTATTTGGTGAGGGATCAAGTAGTGTGCAGCATGACTTCCCTAGCAAACTAAACTCTCTGCCGCAAAAAGCCAAAGAAGTATGGGGCAGTCCATTAAACATCATTACAGAACATACGATATTGCCGTTGTTTTTTCCTTTTCAATCCAAGGAAAAAATTCGCGACGTCCTTGATACAGTTTCAAAAAATTCTTTGGGCACCTTAAAATATCGCCTGGGTCTGGTGACCGGCCGCTTTGGCGCAGAGCATCCATTGAAAGCATGCCTCGAATGCTTAAAGGAAGACCGTATCAAGCATGGTGTCGCCTACTGGCACCTGTCCCATCAGTATCCAGGTGTCACGCTATGCCCTAAGCACGGAACTCTAATCAGGATTTGCTCGGCCAACCGACAGTGGTCGGACTCTGCGCACTGGGTATTACCTGCCGAGGACCTAATAGCGAGCGTTGCAGAGCAGCCTGTATGCCCGACAGTCGTGCAAATCCTCAAGCGCCTAGGACACTCAGTGATTGAGTTAGCCACGCTAGGCATCTCTGTGCAGTTTCGTCCAGAAGATGTCATGGGTGCTTATAACGAAGCTATTCGTCACCTCTCCGTAAATACAGAAGCTTGCTTTGATGCCGAAGCAGACCTAGCTTCGTTCGCTTCACAACTGCAACCGTATCTTCCACTGGCCTCGCTTCCGACCACTCCACAGAAAGCTGAAACTTTTATACAGAGTCTGATCCGTACACCGCGCGTTAACTCCCATCCGCTCAAACATCTGATTATGATCACCTATATATTCGGCGAGTTTGCGCCGTTCTTGGGTGCGTTAAATAGATTTCAGTCTGCATGTGATCAGGAGACCTATTCTCCAGACCACGAAAAACAAGCAGTAGGCGATAAACCAGCACACCGATTTAAAGGTCAGGAAATCAGGGACAGAGTCTTCAAAAAACTGAAGCCTAAAAAGCTGAAACCCGAGCTTCGGGAACAAATCTTGGGTTGCTTGCGCAAAGGAGTGGAAAAAAATTCCATAGCTGAACGATATGGCGTTTCGATTTCTACGATAAACAGGATCCTAAGAGCTGATCCTCACATGATGGCTGCTTGGATAACTCAGCGCAGGGATCTATCACTACACGATCACCGTGCGGATTGGGTTAGCGCCATCGGCATGAATCCAGACGTCAGTCCGAAAGTCCTGAGATTAATGCTCCCCAAGGTCTATCAATGGCTATACCGGAACGATAATGATTGGTTGATGGCTCAAACAAAGCGGATGCCAAGTGGTCGCGTAGGCAATAATCAAAAAATTGATTGGGGTGCACGCGACCGGCAACTATGCGAATCAATTGAATTGATTATTCAAAGAGGGAAAACCCCGGCCACGAATCTGCCTGTTCGAGCTGATCATATTTTCGCCTTGGTGCCGACTCTGCATAGGTGCCTAGAAAAAAGAAATCGCTACCCAGAAGCACGAAAGCTATTAGAAAGTGTTACCCAATCGACCAAGACTTAACATGCAAGTGCAGCGACACTCAGTCAGCTATCCCCGACAAGTGGTCGCATACCTACCATTACCATAATTACGCCAGAGAGACTCAATAGGAATCAAATTCTTATCATGCTCGTACAAATCAACAACAAATTGATCGAAGGTCTCATAGGCATAAACCACGATCTTCAAAATTTCTTCGGGGATAAATTCCGAATTTATAACAGGACTATCGAAGCCTCTTTCTTCCAAATTATTTGAAATCCGATCGAGATACTCAATCATGGCTGTCCGCTCAGATTTCATCCGCTTCGTCAGTTTCTTGAGGCTGCGCAACTTATCGGTGAGAATGGCCACTGCAGAATGGATTGAAATGGAGAATTCATAAGCGCATAGCGCTTCTACGAAGCGAGCATGTTTGAGAGCATCTTCATCCAAGTTCATTACGCTCTCTGCGTTACCGAGGTGTCGCCCAGAACACTTTCTCCACATCACATCGAGATTGTGGCCTTTTGATGAGAAAGGTTGATCGCAATATGGGCAAGTGGACAGCAGCACCACATTGTGCGTGGCACACACGCTCACATGATCAGGGAAATTTCGTCGCCAGTAGGAAAAGCCCAAATCCTGCACGTCCTGCCTGACGCATTCCGGGCAGTAGGCGTGCAAGTCGGAATTAGTAATCGCCATTCGGGGTTTGAGATACGCCGTTCGAGAATAACTGATATCCCGGGTATCCCTGATAACAAACTGAAGGGGCAAATGGGTGTGTTCGTGCAGCAGGCGGTTGAAGCCATAGCATCCTTCCCAACCCATCGTTGAAGCGATCACCCTAACTGCTTGGTGAGTAATCTCCCCTTCAGAAAGCCAGCGTAACCTGTCTACCCTCCAATCCATAAAATTCACGAGCAAATTGCGGTCAACATATGAGCGCAGAGATTCATCAGGTTGGATACGCAACAGCATTGATGGGTTGGCCCTCAGCGACTGATCCCGCGTCATCGTTCAAAGGTTGCAGTTGAGCAACCAACGCCAGATATCAGGTGTAAAAAAGGCACCCAAAGGTGCCTTTTCGGAAGGTTCGAGGAGTAGTCGCAGCGATCCTTTAACTCCCAGCCTTGCGACCTTGGGTTCAGAATCCGACCGGCTTTGCCGGTCGTCACTACTTCAGAGAAACCAGCATTCTCTGCTGCCGAAATTGTGGGGGGGCCTTGCTGGTACCCAGTCCCAACGGATGCGCAGTTGCAGTCCTCGACTACAAGCCTATACAGGGTGACACGCGTGTCAATTACATTCTGAGGCGCAATTCCAAGTCGGGACAATGGGGTGCATCACTGCACCCCGCCAACCCGGATTGGTCCCGAACAGGGTTACCTGCGACAGCTTTAATTCCCGTGCGACAGGTTTAATTCCCTAAATCTACGAACCGGACAATCAGCGTCGGTTATTCGACAGTAACCGACTTGGCGAGGTTACGCGGCTGGTCCACGTCGGTGCCTTTGAGCACGGCCACATAGTACGACAGCAGCTGCAGTGGAATGGTGTACAGGATCGGCGCCAGCGCATCGGCGATGTGCGGAACCTTGATCACGTGAGTGCCTTCACCATTGGTCATGCCAGCGTGCTCGTCGGCGAACACTACCAACTCGCCACCACGGGCACGCACTTCCTGCAGGTTGGATTTCAGCTTTTCCAGCAGTTCGTTGTTCGGGGCAACGGTAACCACCGGCATGTCGTTATCCACCAGTGCCAGCGGGCCGTGCTTCAGCTCGCCGGCCGGGTAGGCTTCGGCGTGGATGTAGGAGATTTCCTTGAGCTTGAGCGCACCTTCCATCGCCACCGGGTACTGTGCACCACGGCCGAGGAACAGGGTGTGGTGCTTGTCGGCGAACAGCTCGGCGATTTTCTCGACAGTAGCGTCCATGGCCAGGGCTTCACCCAGGCGGGTCGGCAGGCGACGCAGCTCTTCAACCAGCTCGGCTTCGACGCCCTCTTCCAGGGTACCGCGGACTTGGCCCAGGGCCAGGGTCAGCAGCATCAGCGACACCAGCTGAGTGGTGAAGGCTTTGGTCGAGGCCACACCGATTTCCGGGCCGGCCAAGGTCAGCAGGGTCAGGTCCGACTCACGCACCAGCGAGCTGATGCCCACGTTGCAGATTGCCAGGCTGCCGAGGAAGCCCAGCTCCTTGGCGTTACGCAGCGCGGCCAGGGTGTCGGCGGTTTCGCCAGACTGCGAGATGGAGACGAACAGGGTATCCGGCTGCACCACCACCTTGCGGTAACGGAATTCGCTGGCCACTTCCACCTGGCACGGGATACCAGCCAGGCTTTCGAGCCAGTAACGGGCGACCATACCGGCGTGGTAGCTGGTACCACAGGCAACGATCTGCACGTTGCGCACTTTAGCGAACAGGTCGGCAGCCTTCGGGCCGAAAGCCTGGACCAGCACGTTATCCTTGCCAAGGCGGCCTTCCAGGGTGCGCTGAACAACGCTTGGCTGCTCGTGGATTTCCTTGAGCATGAAGTGGCGATAGTTGCCCTTGTCGGCAGCTTCGGCACCTTCATGGTACTGCACGGTTTCGCGCTGGACCTTGTTGCCTTCCTGGTCCCAGATGGTGACCTGGTCACGGCGGATTTCAGCGATGTCGCCTTCTTCCAGGTACATGAAGCGGTCGGTGACCTGGCGCAGGGCCAACTGGTCGGACGCCAGGAAGTTTTCACCCAGGCCCAGGCCGATGACCAGCGGGCTGCCGCTGCGTGCAGCCACCAGGCGGTCAGGCTGCTTGGCACTGATCAGTGCCAGGCCGTAGGCGCCATGCAGGCGCTTCACAGCGGCTTTCAGGGCATCGGCCAGGTCCGGGATGCTCTTCAGGGTGTGGTGGATCAGGTGGACGATGACTTCGGTGTCGGTCTGCGAATTGAAGACGTAGCCCAGGCCTTTGAGCTCTTCACGAAGCTCTTCGTGGTTTTCGATGATGCCGTTGTGCACCACAGCCACTTCATCGCCCGAGAAGTGCGGGTGGGCGTTGCCTTCGGTTGGCGCACCGTGGGTAGCCCAACGGGTGTGGGCGATGCCCAGCTGGCCGGTCAGTGGGTCGGCTGCTACAGCAGCGTCCAGCTCGCTGACCTTGCCGATGCGGCGGCGGCGCTGCAGTTCACCGCTCTGGGTGAGCACGGCAAGACCGGCGCTGTCGTACCCGCGATACTCAAGACGCTTGAGACCTTCGATCAGGATGGCTGTGATATTGCGCTCGGCGACGGCACCAACGATTCCACACATGTTTTATTGCTCCTGGCTGATCGCGGCGCAGATCAGGTTGATGCCGCGAGCTTGAATTTGTTCGCGTGCCGCTGCGGGCAGGCGTTCGTCTGTAATAAGGGTGTGCACGCTGCCCCAGGGCAGCTCAAGGTTGGGGATCTTGCGCCCCACCTTGTCCGACTCGACCATCACGATCACTTCACGGGCGACTTCGGCCATGACGCGGCTAAGCCCGAGCAGCTCGTTGAAGGTGGTGGTACCCCGGCCCAGGTCGATGCCGTCGGCGCCGATGAACAGCTGATCAAAATCGTAAGAGCGTAATACCTGCTCGGCCACCTGGCCCTGGAACGACTCGGAATGGGGGTCCCAGGTGCCACCGGTCATCAGCAGCACCGGCTCGTGTTCGAGGTCGCAGATGGCTCGGGCCACGTTCAGCGAATTGGTCATCACCACCAGGCCGGGCTGGCGCCCCAGTTCGGGGATCATGGCTGCCGTGGTGCTGCCGCTGTCGATGATGATGCGCGCATGTTCGCGGATACGCCCGACGGCGGCACGCGCAATGGCCTTCTTGTAGGAAGACACAGGCTGGGCCGGCTCACCGAGCAGTTCTTGCGGCACCGGTACCGCACCGCCATAGCGCCGCAGCAACAGGCCGTTGGTTTCGAGGGCAGCGAGGTCTTTGCGAATGGTCACTTCCGAAGTTTCGAAACGCTTGGCCAAGGCGTCCACGCTCACCTCACCCTGCTCGCTGAGCAAAGCCAGGATATTGTGCCGCCGCTGGGGTGTATTTCGTTTCGACATTCGCGCTTAAGTTTCGTTTCGAAAGATAATGGTTGCAATCAAAACCTAAGACGCTCGTTTCGTCAAGCAGTTGCTGCCCTGTGGATAGTTTCGTCAGATTTGGCGCGGTCCTACACCTATCACCGATCGGCCAATAAAAAAGCCGACTTATTCACATAAGTCGGCTTTTGATCGAACAGCTGTGAATAACTCAGCTCTTCTTGATTTTCTCCGGCCGCTTCCAGCCAGAGATATTGCGCTGGCGCGCACGACCCACAGCCAGGTCGGCGGCTTCGACGGTCTGGGTGATGGTCGAACCGGCTGCGGTGGTCGCGCCGGCCTTGATTTCCACAGGCGCCACCAGCGAGTTGTTCGAGCCGATGAACACGTCCTCGCCCATCACTGTCTTGAACTTGTTGGCGCCATCGTAGTTGCAGGTGATGGTGCCAGCGCCAATATTGGTGCGTGCACCGATTTCAGCATCGCCCAGGTAAGTCAGGTGACCGGCCTTGGCGCCTTCACCCAGGTGGGCGTTTTTCAGTTCGACGAAGTTACCCACATGGGCCTTGGCGTCCAGCACGCTGCCAGGGCGCAAGCGGGCGAACGGGCCGGCATCGCTGCCCTCGCCCATCACGGCGCCTTCAAGGTGGCTGTTGGCCTTGACCACCGCGCCTTTGCGCAGGGTGGTGTTCTTGATGACGCAGTTAGGGCCGATTTGCACATCGTCCTCGATGACCACTCTGCCTTCGAGAATCACGTTGATGTCGATCAGCACATCACGACCAACAGTCACTTCCCCCCGTACATCGAAGCGCGCCGGGTCCCGCAGGGTCACACCCTGGGCCATCAGGCGGCGGCCTTCACGCAGCTGGTAGTGACGCTCCAGCTCGGACAGCTGACGACGATCGTTGGCGCCCTGCACTTCCATCGGGTCATGTGGCTGTTCAGTGGCTACCACCAGGCCGTCGGCCACTGCCATGGCGATGACGTCGGTCAGGTAGTACTCGCCTTGGGCGTTGTTGTTCGACAGGCGGCCCATCCAGTCGGCCAGGCGCGCGGCTGGCAGGGCCAGAATACCGGTGTTGCCTTCCTTGATCGCTTTCTGCGCGTCGTTGGCGTCCTTGTGCTCAACGATGGCAGCCACCTGGCCTTGCTCGTCACGCACGATGCGGCCATAGCCGGTCGGGTCGTCAAGCGTGACCGTAAGCAGGCCCAGCTGCTGGTCATTGGCCTTGGCCAACAGACGTTGCAGGGTCTCCACTTCGATCAACGGTACATCACCGTACAGCACCAGCACGGTGTCGGCGGTCACGGCCGGCAATGCCTGGGCTACCGCATGGCCGGTACCCAACTGTTTCTCCTGCATGACGAAGTTCAGGTCGTCAGCGGCCAGGCGCTCGCGAACCAGCTCGGCACCATGACCAATTACCACGTGAATACCTTGCGGCTGCAGCTGGCGCGCGCTGTGGATAACATGGCCGAGCATGGAGTTGCCGGCTACCGGGTGCAGCACCTTGGGCATAGCCGAGCGCATGCGGGTGCCTTGGCCGGCGGCGAGAATAACGATATCGAGTGACATTACTGGCTACCAATCCTGGGCGGTCAGTGAAAGACCGGGGGGAGAAAAATCAGAAAAAGAAAAAGGGTAGCCGAGGCTACCCTTTTACTCAATCGCAACAGAAGTTATCAGCCGAGGCCGATTACTTGCCTTTGCGCATTTGCTGGACGGTACGCAGCTGGGCTGCGGCCTCGGCCAGACGTGCGGCGGCGGCACTGTAGTCGAAGTCCGCGCCTTTCAGATTCAGGGCGTTCTCGGCAGCCTTGAGGGCTTCCTGAGCTTGCGCTTCATCCAGGTCTGCAGCACGTTGCACGGTATCGGCAAGCACCTTGACCATGTTCGGCTGAACCTCGAGGAAACCACCAGAGATGTAGAACACCTCTTGGGCGCCACCCTGCTTGGTCAGCGTAA
>Ga0213823_1000217_pt1 | contig 58868 bp, 65 predicted proteins | sample MC6MC0907MG_FD_179887 | JGI IMG/M metagenome (GOLD analysis project Ga0213823, IMG submission 179887) | Enriched soil aggregate microbial communities from Iowa State University, Ames, United States - MC6-MC0907-MG | ecosystem: Environmental > Terrestrial > Soil > Unclassified | place: USA: Iowa...
ACTCATTCGTGGATTGATCTCGAGCAGCTTTGGCACACCTTTGTTATATTTTACCTGGATATTGAACACATATGGCAACTTATATTTATGATGGAACCTGTGGGACAGCTGGATCAGCTCAAGACTTTCAACAAGCTCCCTTACTCGTCCATCCCCTTTCATCCGGGGAATCGCTGCGAATAATTCATCTTGCGAAGAAACGCAGTCAATACTATATTCCCTGCCCTCCAAAAACTCTAACACCATTAAATCGGGAAAGGTTTCCTGCTGACTTAGGATCTCGCAGGCATAGGAGTAAGGAATTCGATAGCCGATCCCCTGTTGGAAGAGCTGGTTAATGGACTCAATTTTGTCCTTGATTACACGAAACCCATTTGCCCCTTCACCAATGACAGGTTTGAAGCAAACTTCGTGACCTTTTTCCTTGAGTCGAACATATGCCTTTTGAAATTCAGCTATATTATTGACCACATAATAGTCAGGTATAGAAAAGACTTGCTCCCCATTTGCAAGCATTTGATATGCGGCCGCTTTATTATCAAGCGTTTCCATTAAAGCAGCATCAGGGCATACGAGAACTTTCACACCCAATGCTTCGAAATCAGCCAGTCGTTTCGATATAAGAACATTTTCTTTCCGAGGAATGAAAATATTTATCTCGTACTTCTTACAAAAATCAAGACAAAACTCAATATATTTATCCCCGGAAATGTCAGGCTCGACAAAGGCGTAATCACAATTTTGCAAATAAAGTGCATCTTTATTTGGATGTGTTCCATAAATGACAAATTTTCGATGATCTTCATTAGCTCGAATCATATCAATATAATGCGAAACCGTCGTAAACCATCGATTAAACCAAATCTTCATTTGTATCCTCTTTCATGTTGTAGTTAAGACCTTTTCCATTATGCGCTAACTAGAAGTATTTTATAATCACTAAATCATAATGTTCATTAGATGATTAGACAATACGAGAAATGCCAAACTGTAAAAAAAACGCTCCTGCTAAAGCAGAAACGGTATTGCATGAGTGAATCACTGGGTACACCCGCTCTTAATTCCTTCGGCACTGTAAACATGTTTTTATCTAAACCAGGCTCTTAAGGTTATTCATTCTTGATGTAAACTCCATGATTGCGTCAAGATCTATTTTTGATTGGTCGGTAATGATTCCGTCGACTTTTTTTACAACTTGTCTTTCAAAAAAATTCATTTTAGAAACTAGAAATTCTCCGCCAAACAATCCCATGGCAACAGAGCTCTTTCGCAAATCCTGTGGGAAGGCATTGTTAAATTGCTCGATGGCCATCTCACCGTCTCGCATACAAACTAGAAAGAGCCCTAATTCCTTCTCCAAGAGTTCTTCATGGTGATTTTGGATAAACTTTTTAATTCTCCTTTGAATCTGTCCAGCGTGAATCGAACCTCCGATAATGACTGTGTCAAAATCCTTAAGATCAAAAATAGTTTTCTCCCTTTTTAAATCTACCGATAAAACTTCCCCTACAAGGTTCTCGCTTAATAATCCAACCGCTTTTTCTGTAGTCCCATGGGATGAGCAATAAACAATTAAATTTTTCATGTCCTATTCCCCTTCCTTACTATTATAAAGAAAACTCGCCGATTGGCGAGCCCCTAAGGGCGAAGACAGTGGCGTAGTTGCCCTAATGCCTAATAGGAAAGATATACTTTCATATCAGCAAAAATCTAGCCAAGATTTACATATGAATAGGCCGGGATTCAACTATACTCTACTCTATTATAAATCCATTTCCACCTCACGGTTAAAGTAATATTGGCAATATTATTACAACTACACATGGTGCCTGACACCATTTGCAACCTCAATGACTTGTTAATGGTGTCAGGCACCATTTTCAATCTCTATGACTTGTTAATGGTGTCAGGCACCATTTTCATTTGAAGGTTTTTCTTACAAATTGGCCGATCTCCTTAATTGCCCTTTTTGCTTCGGGTAATGCGTCACCACTTATTTGCCATACATGCCACATTCCGTTCCAAACTTTCATCGTGACAGTGACACCTGCATTCCGTGCCCGTGCAGCCAGTATTTCTGCATCACTTTGTAAAATTTCATGATTCCCGGCCTGGATAAACAAGGGCGGCAATCCGGTAAGGTCTGCGAAGATAGGTGATATAAGTGGGTGGTCGAGTGGTTCATGACCTGCATATATCCTTGCTGCTTCCCTAACTGCTTTTATATTTAAATACGGATCAACCCCGTTATTCTTCCGATAGCTTTCCCCGCTGCTTGTTAAATCCACCCATGGCGAAAGACAAACAATTCCAGCTGGTAAAGGTTCGTTCTGATCTCGTAACACCAATGCAGTCGCTAAAGATAACCCGCCGCCGGCAGAATCACCTGCAAAAATAATATTTGAGGGAGCGTAACCCTGACGCAGCAGCCAGCGATAAACATTGACAGCGTCTTCGATTGCTGCAGGAAATGGATGTTCCGGGGCAAGGCGATACTCCGGAAATAGCACCTTCACACCTGATGATTTGCCAATTCTCGCTGCCAGCGGTCGATGCGTATTGGCTGAACATAGCGCATAACCTCCGCCGTGTAAATAAAGAATCACATTATCTTCCAATGTGCTGCCGCTGCCTGAAGAAATCCACTCCGCGTACAATCCTTCAATTTCAAGCGGCATAACCTTACAGTTTTTTGGGAGCTTTTCCAGTCTCCTTGCGGCCGCATCGAGCATCTGCCGCTTTTCTTCTATACCTTTTTCCCTTAACCCCTTTTTCACTGTTCTTTTTACCGATACCTTAATTGCTTTTTCAAAAAAATAACTTCGAAAACTTGGCACAATTCCTAACCCCCTTTTTACCAAATAATTGTTATTTTCATTATACTAGAAAAACCTTCGAAGCAAATCCAGATTTCGGCATTTTTTGTCAATGTTCTAATAACTTTGTAAATATTCTGTAATAATTCTTCCATTTCTTGTTTCATATAGTACAATTATCTTAGCTAGCACATTTTACCCGGAGGATATCATGAATCGACTTACAGACCATTTAATTATTATTTCCTTTGATTGTCTTTCTGCACTAGACTTTCCTATTCTACAAGACCTGCCCCACTTTCAGACCATATTGAAAAACGGTACGTATGTGGAAAATGTCGAAACGATCTATCCATCGGTTACCTATCCTTGCCATGCGACCATTGTGACTGGAAATTATCCGAACCGGCATGGGGTGATCAATAATACCCTGCTACAGCCAGGAATGGTTTCCCCTGATTGGAATTGGTACCGCGATTGTATCCAAGGAACCACATTGTATGATGAGGCAAAGAAGGCAAATTTGACCACCGCGGCCCTATTATGGCCTGTTACCGGCAAAGCAAAGATCGACTACAATATGCCGGAAATTTTCGCTAATCGCCCTTGGCAAAATCAAATTCTTGTTTCGCTTATGAGCGGCACCCCCCGCTTTCAATGGTATCTCCATAACCGCTACGGGCATATCCGCAAAGGTTTAAGCCAGCCAGAATTAGATGACTTCGTTTTAGAGTCCACTGTCGATACGATTAAAACAAAGAAGCCAAATTTAATAATGGTACACTTTACAGATTTAGATACACAGCGTCATTATCACGGGTTTTCCTCCAATGAAGCTATAGCGGCAATTCAGCGTCATGACCAGCGTCTCGGCAGAATTCTAGAAGCTCTAAAGGAAAGCGGCATTTATGAAAACTCCACAGTGGTGGCATTAGGCGACCATAGTGCACTAGATGAAAATAAAGCTGTCAATCCTAATGTTCTTTTCCATAAAAAAAATCTAATCACAGCAAACTCAAAAGGGAAGATAAATAATTGGAAGGCCTATTGTAAAAGTTGTGATGGCTCTGCATATATTTACATTAAAGACAAACATGATGAAGCCATTTTTCAAGAGGTTAAAAATATATTAGATTCATTGCTGGATGATCCTGACTCTGGGATTGAACAAGTGCTTACAGGTGAACAAGCAGCTGAAAAAGGGGCAGATGGTACCTGCGCTTTTATGATTGAAGCTAGTCGCGGGTATTATTTTTTAGAAGACTTTGAGGGGGAGTATATTAAAACAATTACCCAGGAGGATACCGCCGCAGATAAAAAGTTTACATTAGCTTGTCATGGCTATTCACCTGAAAAAGAACAATATGGAACCATATTTATGGCGGCCGGAAAAGGAATCAAGCCCGTTACCCTGCCTTCTATCCGTCTCATAGATGAAGGCCCAACATTCGCAAGGCTTCTAGGTGTTAACTTAGGAAGTACAGATGGAAGGGTTATTGAGGAAATGTTGACTTTATAAACCTTATGAAGGGGGAACATGAATGAGTCGGATGACAAAACAAGAAAAGAGCTGGGTGTTCTATGATTGGGCAAACTCTGCCTATTCCATCTTAATCACCACAGCCATATTTCCGCTGTACTTTAAAGCAGCGGCAAAAGAGGCAGGACTTGCCGCTTCTACTTCCACAGCTTACTGGGGCTATGCCAATTCGTTTGCAACATTGCTAATTTCGCTCTGTGCCCCTATTTTGGGAAGCATCGCAGATTTTAAAGGCTTCAAAAAACGATTTTTCACCTTTTTCTTTGCGCTTGGAATTATTTTTACCTTATTACTCGCCGTGGTGCCAAGTAATCAATGGCTCATTCTATTAATCTGTTATATGGTTACCGTCATCGGTTTTGGTGGAACGAACATTTTCTACGACGCTTTCCTTGTCGATGTGACGACGGAAGACCGGATGAATCAGATTTCATCAAAGGGGTTTGCGATGGGCTACATCGGAAGTACGATTCCGTTCATTATTGGCATTGCCCTTATTATTTTATCGCAGCAAAGCATTATTCCATTATCCGTTACCGTCGCAAGTCAAGCCGCATTCGCAATTACGGCCTTATGGTGGGGATTGTTTACGATTCCGATGCTAAAAAATGTCAACCAGGTTTATTATAAAGAACGTGTACCAAACCCTATTTCAAATGGTTTTAAACAGCTTTTTGAAACATTTAAGAAAATTAAGCTTTACCGCCCTTTATTTCTATTTTTATTAGCTTATTTCTTTTACATTGATGGAGTTAACACAATCATTACAATGTCAACGGCATACGGATCCGATTTAGGAATCTCATCTACAAACCTCTTGATTATTTTATTTGCTACACAAGTAGTGGCTGCACCATTTGCGATTTTATATGGGAAACTTGCCGATAAATTTAGAGGCAAAACAATGCTGCTGGTAGGAATTTTTGTTTATATCGTCATTTGTGCGTATGCGTATTTTTTAAAAACTACTTTAGATTTCTGGATTCTCGCTATGCTCGTAGCATCCTCCCAAGGTGGGATCCAGGCATTAAGCCGTTCCTATTTTGCTAAACTAGTTCCAAAAGATAGTGCCAATGAGTTCTTTGGATTCTACAGTATCTTTTATAAATTTGCTGCCATCTTAGGGCCGTTTTTAGTCGGCTTAACCGCCCAGTTAACCGGCAACACCAATAGCGGCGTATTCAGCCTAATTGTTTTGTTCATTATTGGCGGCTCAATTCTCCTTCGTGTACCGGAAGCAAGTAATATTTCAAAAACAAATTCTTTAACACAATAAACAAAAAAGAGAGCTTACCAGCCGGTGAGCTCTCTCATTTTTATTTTACATCATATCCTTGATCATCAATCGTTTCTTTAATTGTGCTAAGGGAAACAACATTTGCATCAAATTCGACATCCACTTGGCCTTTATCAAGTATTACAGAAACCTTTTTAACACCTTGAAGCTCGCCAACGCTGCCTTCAACCGCTTTAACACAATGACCGCAAGACATTCCACTAACATTTAAAGTAACATGTTCCATTTTTCATTCCTCCATTATTTTTTCATTAATTTTTGGATTGTGACAAGAACCTCATCCAAGACCTCATAATCGCCTTCTTGGATTCTCTCTACCACGCAGCTCTTCATATGGCCTTCTAGTAAAATTTTAGCAACACTATTTAATGCCGATTGGGTGGCGGAAATTTGGTTTATGACATCATCACAGTACGTATCTTTTTCAATTAAGCCTTTAATGCCGCGTATTTGCCCTTCTATCCGGTTAAGTCTTGTTACCAGATTATTTTTCACTTTATCCGAATGGTGACTCTTTCGATGGCTCCCCTCATGTGTACAGCAGGAATCTTCAATAATTTCTTCCTCATTCCTGTGATCCAAAGTCATCAACCTCCTTTTTTGCCCCTATTATATCATACCCCCGTATCGTAATACGATGGACATATTTCGATATCATTATTTCACTTCAATCACATAAGAAAATACTCTTACTTTTCCATTCTGTTTAAATTCAGCCCAAATTTTATATTTTCCAGCTTGATCAAATTTTGTTTCAAAAATAGGTTCCTCTTCATTGACGGGGTGAACGTGCAGGTATTGGTCAGCTTCTTCATTCAAAATAACAACATGGCCGGCAGCCCCCAAATATGGCTCGAGTGTTGTTTTATCCAATTTAAAGTTGAGTGTAATCGGTTCTCCAGCTTTAAATGAACTAACATCCATCTCTACCATTTTTCCATCAATCGTTTTAACGAAGGCTTCATCCGCTTTAAGATCAGCATGACTTTGGGATTCCTGCTGCCCGCCAACAGAGAAGGCCAGTGGTGTGACCTCATAGTTTAACTTCGATGGCTTTATATCGATAAAAGCCTTGTAAACCCCATCCTTTAATCCATGAGAAACTTCAAACTTGCCTGCTCCCACTCTTACAGGATGTAGATGATAATATTGATCAAGATGTTCATTTACCACGATTAGATGAAGTAGTTTCTCATGGTTTACCTCAAGCTCATCAACGGGTTTGCCGTTAGGGTCGTTGAGATTGATTGTGATTTTTCCATCATTATATACGAATTCAGCCTTTACATCTCCAGATTTTTTATCACCTCCTTCGTGTCCATGACCACCACTCGTTTCATCATGACCCGAAACTTTTTCCGAGGTCTCATGACTGCTTGCTTCACCATGCTTCACTGCCTTATTGAAAAAACTATCATAAGTTGCGTAACTGGCAATCACAATGAGTAAATACACAACAGCGGCTATCGCCCACTTTTTCATTAACATCGCTCCTTTTTGAAAATTGATTAAAATCTAACTCCAGCACCCAGAAGCTAGTTTCCTTCGCTTTCCCCCCTGCGATAAGTCAACATCAGATCGCAAACGATCTCAGTGTTGTCAAGCTTCAGACACCCTGGGGCTTTTGCTTTTCTGCTTTCCCTTATCTCAGTCGGAGGGCTCCAGTCCATACGCCGCTAACCGGGTAAATCCGCTTTACTAGTTTAATTTAACTCTTTGCAGTCTAAGTGCATTCAATACAACTGAAACTGAGCTGAAGGCCATCGCAGCACCGGCAAGCCATGGTGCGAGTAAACCAATTGCTGCCACTGGGATTCCGAGTGTGTTATAGCCGAACGCCCAGAATAAATTTTGTTTAATATTGTGCATCGTCTTCTTACTCATAATGATTGCATCAGCAATACTAGTTAAGTCGCCCCTCATCAACGTAATGTCGGCAGCTTCCATGGCAACATCTGTTCCAGTGCCAATCGCCATACCAATATCAGCAATCGCAAGAGCCGGAGCATCATTGATCCCATCACCAACCATGGCCACCCGCTTACCTTGCTGCTGTAATTTTTTCACCTCATCGGCTTTCCCTTCTGGTAATACCTCCGCGATCACGGCGTCAACACCAACCTCGTTTGCAATTGCATTTGCAGTCCGGACGTTATCACCCGTCATCATAATCACTTCAAGCCCCATATCCTTTAATTTTTTTATTGCTGCTTTTGAAGTTTCTTTAACTGTATCAGCTACAGCAACGATACCAGCAAAGGTACCATCAACCGCAACAAGCATTGCTGTTTTTCCATTTTCCTCGAGTGCTTCCATCTTCATACCAGATGCTTCAAATCCAATATCATATTTGTTCAGCAATTTACGGGTTCCGATTAATAAGACCCTGTCATTGACTTCCGCTTTAATTCCATATCCAGGAATGGCCTCAAACTCCTCCACTTCCAAGAATTTAATCCCTTTTTCCTTAATGCCACTTACAATTGCCTCAGCCAATGGATGCTCAGATTGTTTTTCGGCAGATCCTACTAATTGTAAAAATAGTTGTTCGGAAAAATCTCCATCAACAATCACATCGGTTAACACAGGCTTTCCATTTGTCACCGTACCTGTTTTATCTAAAACAATCGTCGTAATCCGGTGTGTCATTTCCAAATGCTCCCCGCCTTTAAATAAAACACCCGCTTCTGCCGCACGGCCAGAGCCTGCCATGATGGATGTCGGAGTTGCCAGACCTAATGCACAAGGACAAGCGATGACCAGAACAGCAATCATTTTTTCCAGTGCTTCGGCGAAGTTTCCTGGGCTTACCCAAATAAACCAAACTAAGAACGTTACCACCGCAATCCCAACGACAATCGGTACGAAAATTCCAGAGATTTGATCAGCTAACCGTTGAATCGGTGCTTTCGAGCCTTGAGCTTCTTCCACTACTTTTATAATTTGTGCTAAAGCAGTATCTTTGCCGACTTTAGTAGCTTTTATTTTTAAAAATCCATTTTTGTTGATCGTTGCGCCAATGACTGTATCACCGACGGATTTATCAACTGGAACACTTTCACCTGTCAGCATCGATTCATCAAGAGCCGAGCGTCCCTCGATAATTTCACCATCGACCGGAACCTTTTCACCAGGCTTTACAAAAATAATATCGCCAACAACGACTTCATCTAAAGATACTTCAACTTCTTTTCCATCTCTATAAACAGTTGCCGTTTTTGCTTGAAGACCCATCAATTTCTTAATCGCTTCTGAAGAACGGCCTTTTGCACGAGCTTCAAACAATTTCCCTAAAATAATCAGCGTGATTAACACCGCACTCGTTTCAAAATAAAGTTCAACCATGTGCTGCCCAGAACCGATTGAAACAATGGACAAGTATAGACTGTAGAAATAGGCAGCAGATGTTCCGAGTGCCACTAAGACATCCATGTTGGCACTGCCATTTCTAAGTGCCTTATAAGCACCTACATAAAACTGCTTTCCAACAATAAACTGAACTGGGGTGGCAAGTGCTAATTGTACCCACGGGTTCATCAGCATGTCAGGAAGATAAATAAACGATGTAAACTTAAAGTGACTGACCATTGCCCATAATAGTGGAAATGATAAGATCAATGAGAAGATAAACTTTCCTTTCTGCTTTTCGATTTCCCTTTCGCGATGGTCGGTACTATCTCCTGCTTTGTCCTGCTTTACCTTTGCCTCATAGCCAATTTGCTCAACTTTTTTTACGATTTCTTGGATGGTTATTTGTGAAGGATTAAATTCCACCCCTGCTGTTTCCAGCGCTAAATTTACAGCAGCTTTATTTACACCATCAAGTTTGTTCAATCCTTTTTCAATTCGCACCGCACATGCTGCACACGTCATACCAATGATGTCAAATTCCACTTTTTCAGATAAAACCCCATATCCAAGGTCATCAATCTTCTTGATAAAATTATTTACATTTGTTTCCGCTGAATCATATTTGATTATCGCCTTTTCAAGCGCTAAATTCACTGATGCTTCTTGAACCCCTTCTTGCTTTTTTAAGCCTTTTTCAATTCGGATCGCGCAGGCAGCACATGTCATCCCTGTAATCGGTAATTGCACCTCTTTTATTTGAGAACTCATTTTTCCTTCCTCCAATCTATTCGCTAATACAAATGATTCCTTGATTTGGTATTTATCTTATGTATTTATACTATACCCCCCCACCCTATAATGTCAACAAAAAATAAAAAAATATTTGCCCATTTTTTAAAATCTCCGAATGCGAGCCAATAAAGGTGAAGACAGAGGCGTAGTTTTACTTATGCCTGATTGGATAGCTTTACTTTCCTATTGGCCTAAAAAACCCACCACGATCCTAAAACGTGATGGGCCTGCTGATTATTCCATATTCATGATAATCGTTTGTTGGATATTTCGAATGACATCACCACGACTGATGACACCAACCACATGATTCTCTTCATCTATGACAGGGAGTTTCTTAAAGTGATGTTTTGATAAAAGATTGATGACTGTTTTCATTTCATCATCTGGATGAACTGTCACGATTCCATGTGTTCTTGCAATCTTAATAATCTCCCTTTTCGCCACTTCTCTTAGGCGGTTATCCAAATCTTCTTCCGCAATATACGTGATAAAGCTGAAATAATCTTGAATCTGAAGATCTATTGGCTTAATAGCCCGCAATATATCACCATCCGTTACAATTCCGCATAATGTCCCATCTTTTTTCATAATGGGTACGCCTCCGACTTTCTTCTCTACAAACGTGGCCATTACTTCTTTAACGGAACTGTCAGGACTTACCGAAATGACATCCTTCACCATAAAATCTCTTACCTTCATGATGGTCACCACTTTCGTTAGGATAAATGACAGAAAAATTCTATGCTTAGTAAATTCACTTCGATTTTCTATTTTTTTAAAATAGCGTCTAAAAATCCAAGGTTTAAATTATATTTATTAAATATAACCTCTTCCTTTTCATGATCAGCTTGTTTAATCTCAGATATTTCTTTGTTAAGACGTTCCATTTTCCGATCCAACTGTGCTGCTATGGTCGCTGCATCTTTTAATTCCTCAATCATATGGCTTGGAACTTCCTTGTTATATTTGTAATAAATCTTGTGTTCTAAGCTTGCCCAAAAATCCATGGCAATCGTTCGAATTTGAACTTCGACATTCGTTAATTCCTCACGATCGGACATGAAGATCGGAATCTCTAATATTAAATGGAGACTTTGATATCCATTCGGCTTTGGATTTTTAATATAATCCTTATAATCGACAACCCGAACGTCTTTTTGATTACTAATCATCGTAGCCAACTCGTAAATATCTGAAATAAATGAACATGTAATTCGAATCCCTGCGATGTCCCTAACATTTTCTTTGATTGAAGGTATTGAAACATCATATCCTTTCCGGTACACTTTCTTCAAAATACTTTGTGGTGATTTTAATCGTGATTTTACATGCTCTATTGGATTATAGTCATGAACATAATTAAATTCCTCTTTTAAGATATTAATTTTCGTACTCATTTCGTCTATCGCAAACTTATAGGCCATCATAAACCTTGTTAGTTCTACTTTAAGTGATTTAAGTTCTTTCATGTCAATTACTGTTTCGGTATCCAAGCCTTAACTTCCTCTCTAGTGGTTATCTTTTCCACGCTATTCCGTTTAATCTATTTCTCTATTCCGTAAATCTTCAATTGCTTCAGGAGGAAAAACCATTCGGCAAATCACCTTTGCCACTTCCCGATATTCTATTCTTTTCCCGCTTTGGCTCTCTTTTTCCTGTCCATTCTCCAATAATACCATGATTGCCCATGAGACAGTATCTAAATCTAAATCCGACCAGGTTAATCCATTTTCACTCGCTTGTTTTAAACCGAAATGAATCCTGGCATGGATTTTCTTCCGTGCCGCCCCCAACACCTCAGCTAGCTCTGAGTCTTTGGACAACAACTCAGGCAGTACACGTTTAAGTCCCACTTCATTAAGCCGTTCATAATGTGCTTCTAATAACGCAGCCAATACTGCTTCAGGGTCACGCGAAATCCAGCTTGGTTCTGGCGGAAGAAACTTCTCTAATTTATCTTCTAAAAGTGACATTAACAGCTGCCGTTTATCTGAAAAATACCGATAAAAGGTTCCGGTTGCTACCCCAGCATGGGCGGCAATTTCCTTTGCTGTTGTCTGCTCGTACCCTTTAGAATTAAATAAAGCATATCCGCTTTCAATCAGGGCTTTTCTTTTTTGCTGCGCACGTTCCTGTTTTGGGACAAACGGAAATTCACCAACAAGCTTATCTTCACGGTCTGGCATTTGATCACCTCAGTGCTATCATAACACGATTTTATAATTTGAACCATAGTTCACTTTTCATTTGACAGTCAACCAAAACCATGTAATACTTGAACTATGGTTCATGTTATAATCATTTTATTGTTTAACACCCCTTGCAAAATAAATGAGTGTAACATGACCATTTTTTCTTCATTTTTTCCATAAATAATGACCTGCTAAGCAGGAATTTATTATTTTTTTGCGAATAATTTAAAGTATCTTTATCCTAATAAATATTTTTATCTCATATTTGTTTAACCATAATTGGAAGGTGTTGATTAATTTGGCCAATCAATCTGAATCGAAGAAAATCTCTGTAAATTCTACAATTTCATTAAAGGGAATTGTAAAAGCCATTTTCAACGATACCGTTCACGTCCAAATAGGGGGAAAAATTATTCCTATACCTGCTTCAGATTTCTTGATTGAAAAACCATCGAAATAATTATTTATATGTTCGTTTTGCAGAAGAGCCCATCACTATTTGTAATGGGCTCTTCCTTTTGTTTAGTAATGACTTAGATCGCCTTAAGATCTCACTTCTTTTTTTCTATTATAACAATCACATGTGACAATATGGTCATTCACCATACCTGTTGCCTGCATAAACGCGTAACAAATCGTCGAACCGACAAATTTAAAGCCACGTTTCTTTAAATCCTTGCTTAGTTTATCACTAATTTCAGTTGTTGCCGGGACATCTTTCATTTCTTTGAAATGGTTTTGTATTGGTTTCCCGCCGACAAAGGACCAAATATAGGATTGGAAGGAACCGAATTCCTCGACTACCTTTAAATATGCCTTGGCATTGGTAATAACGGCATTAATTTTCAGCTTATTTCTAACAATTCCTTCATTATGTAAAAGTTCTTCAATTTTTTCCTCATCATAGCGGACAATTTTTTCAGCCTCAAATTGATCAAATGCTTTGCGGTAATTCTCACGTTTTTTTAAAATAGTATACCAGCTCAGACCAGCTTGAGCCCCTTCGAGATTTAAATACTCAAACAGCAAGCGGTCATCATAAACAGGTACACCCCACTCATGGTCATGATAATCGATATATAATGGATCCTGATTCACCCATCCGCATCTATTCATTGTTAGTTTTCCTCCCTTCATGTACTATCTTCAATTAATTATTACACATTATTAAAGAAAATGAACCTTCCCAAATTAAACATAACAGGAAGGTGTCTTAATTCAACTATGATTCTTTTATTATTACCTTTAAAGCACTGCCGTCTGCCATACAGCTGGTAACACAGATTCCACAGCCAGTGCAGTGCTGCATGGAAACGACGGGAACCCCGTTATCTAACCTTAGGGCACCATCAACGGGACATGCGCGTACACAGTAATCGCACATGACTTGTTGAAACCCAAGACATCTATTCTTATGCACCTGCACAAAACCAAGAAAGGGTTGTTTTTTATAGGCATCCACGTTTAAAGCATTTTCCGAGCAGACTTCAATACACTTTTGGCAAAAGGTGCATGGCGACTCATTCGGGTCTAAAAATGGTGTATTAACTAGCTTTGCACCACTTGATAGAGGAAACATTCGGATGCTCTGCTCGGGACAGATTTCCTGGCATTTCCTGCATCTTGTGCACGTTGTAAGGAATTCCAGCTCACCAATTGAACCTGGCGGGCGAAAAAAATCCCGTTCAAGTTCCATTTGGGGTACAAGGAAATTCCCCAAAAAGCCAATCGTCGATTCCAAATTTAAGTTGAGAAATTCTCGTCTATTTAATCGCTCAGTCATTGTCCACCAGCTGCCTCTTGATAATAAGGTTCATCCTCGAAGTTTGTATACACCAGACAAATTGTCAGCACACTATCAATATCTTTAAATTTTTCAGCTGTTTTATAGCTTTGATCGACGGTATCAGTCTCTATCGTCAGGATTACCTTTTTATCCTCATGAATATGATGGATTTCTACACCCTTTAATAAAGCCAGTTTTTCTGCAGCAGCTCTTGCTTGCCCTGGGATTGTTTCAATGTAGATTCCCGAAATAACCATCTTGGCTTCCCTCCTGTAAAAAAAGGGGCCACAGCCCCGTATGTCATCTTATTTATTGAAAGCAGTTTTTGTTTTTGTCTCTTTTTGCTGGGCATGACATTGAATACAATTATCCCTAAAAACCTTTCCTTTTGTATCATTATCATAAAAGTGGACAGCTGTTGGTGTTGGTGCCCCTGTGTCCGGCTTTCCGTGGCAGGCGAGACAGCTATCTTGATGGAGCTTCGGATTCCAACGGTCCACATGGGTCGCTGGCTGCAGCGGCGGTGCATTTAATAGACCCATGGTTTCGGCATCAGGTCTTCCCTTTTCTGTCAATTGCACAAGCACCGGCTGGGTCTTTACCCCACTTGTAGATTCGGTTGATCCTAAATTCCACTGCAGCTTGGTCGCGCCAATTGCAGCCGAAAGTACGATAATAAAGCCAAAGATATAAAGAATTCCTCTTTCCTTCATGATCTTCCCACCCCCATTATGCCTTTACAATTTTAACTGCACATTTTTTAAAATCTGTCTGCTTGGAAATTGGGCAATAGCAATCCAAGGTAACGAGATTAATCAGTGTTTCTTCGGCGAAAAATGGTACATAAATAAGTCCCTTAGGCGGGTTCCCACGCCCGGTTGTCGTTGCCTTCACCTTTACCTCACCGCGGCGAGAGATCACCTTTACCATATCACCTGTTTTTATGCCCATTTCCTTGGCATCATCAGGGTGGATTTCACAAAGTGCTTCCGGGAATGCCTTATGAAGTTCCGGAACCCTTCTCGTCATCGTCCCGCTGTGCCAATGTTCTAACACCCGACCCGTACACAACCAGAATGGATATTCCTGATCAGGTATTTCTGCCGCTTCCTCAAAAGGCCGGAATAGAATCGCTGGTTTATGATCAGCTGATTTATAGAAATCTAAGTCTTTGTATTTGCCTTTATGTCCGAATTCCTCTACACCGAACTGGTCAAATCCATCCTCTTGCTTTCCATAGGAATAACGCCAATTTGTTTCAAGCCATTTGCCATTCACATTTCGAACAGGCCAACAAATTCCATGCTGCTTTAAATATTCATCATACGGTGCCATTTGTTTTGCTTTCATTTTCAATTTAGCACCCAGCTCCTGAGCAGCTTTGTTTGGATGTTCATGTGGATTTGTGAATAGGCGGTATTCCTCCCATAGAAGGCGATTCACTTCGTGTTGATCTTCAATGAGGTCATTTTTCTTTTTATCCCATACCATGCCAAAGAGAACATTAAACGCTGGTTGATCGCTTATCATTTTTCCATCCAATACCCGCTTTGCCACCTGTACAATCGCCCATAAATCCCACTTGGCTTCACCTGGCGGCTCAATGCATTTTTCAAATATCGATGTCCTGCGCTCGGCATTTCCAAATTGCCCCTCACGTTCAACCCACATTGCCGCTGGAAAAACAACATCGGCCATTTCCGTTGAGCTGGTTGGGTAAACATCTGAAACGACAATAAACCCATCGATAACACCTTTGCCGTCTGCATCATGGCCGCGATATCTATTTAATTTCGGATTTGTTTGCCCCCAGTTATTAGACATGCTCCATAAAAATTTAACTTTGCCGTTTCCTAATTCACGGAACATTTTGACCGTATGCATACCTGGGTTTTCGATTGGATCAAGGTAACCTTCCGGAAGATTCCAAATCAATTCTGAATAGCGGCGATGCTCTGGATTCTTAACGACCATATCTGATGGTAGACGGTGCGAGAAAACCCCTACTTCCCGAGCCGTACCACAGGCACTTGGCTGCCCTGTTAAGGAGAATGGACCGCTTCCAGGTTTGGCGATTTTTCCTGATAGAAGATGAATGTTATAAATGAGATTGTTCATCCAAGTGCCTCTCGTATGCTGGTTGACCCCCATTGTCCATAGAGAGACAATCTTTTTATTTGGGTCGGCGAAATCTTTTGCAAGTGCCTCTATATCTTGTGCCGGCACACCAGACATTTGCGCTGCTTTTTCCATCGTATATTCCAAAACCCTTGTCTTAAATTCATCAAAGGTGATGACCCAATCCTGATCAGCTGCTTTTCCAACATCTGTTGCTTCATAATTATCATCGAAGGTGTGGCCGAGGTTTTCAGTTCCCGCCTTGAACTGCGAATGTTCATTGACAAATTGTTGATCATACAAGTTATTTTGGATGAGATAATTGGCAATCGCATTGGCAATCGCTAAATCTGTTTGCGGCCTGAATACCATGACCACATCGGCAAGCTCTGATGTCCGTGAGTGTCTTGTGGTTATGTCATAGTGTTTGACGCCACTGTCCTTCAGCTTGCGGGCAGTGAGACGCGAGTAAAGAACTGGATGCATTTCCGCCATATTAGCTCCCCATGTGACATACACATCTGTTTCGTCCAAATCGCGATAAGAGCCCATTGGTTCATCTGATTGAAAGGTCGTCATAAATCCAGCTACAGCACTTGCCATACAGTGTCGGGCATTCGGGTCGATATTATTGCTTAACAGACCTGCTTTCCACAACTTAACTGATGCATACCCTTCCATAATCGATTGCTGTCCCGATCCATAAAAAGCAACAGATTTAGGGTCCGCTTCATACGCTTCCTTCATTTTTTTTGCGACTAAGTCTAATGCTTCCTCCCAGGTGGCTTCTTTAAAACCTTCCATTGTGCCTTTTTTAGTCTTATCTACACGGATAAGCGGCTTTGTTAAACGATCTTTACCAAATAGAATTTTTCCTACATAATACCCTTTAATACAGTTAAGCCCTTTGTTCGAACGGTTATCCGGATCACCTTTTGTTGCAATAATCTTGCCATCCTTTACACCTACTAAAATACCGCACCCGGTTCCACAAAAACGACAAACTGTAGTCTTCCATTCATCTGGTTCAACACTTGCTGCCTGTGCACTGTTTAGTTCAGTACTTTTGTCATTTTTACTGCATCCCGCGGCTGCTAGCGTCATCGATACAGCTGTCGCTTTTAATAGTGATCTCCTTGTTAGTTCCAAGCCAACTTCCTCCCTTATAAATTAGCTTTCAGGTGAAAATCCATAGCTTAATAGTAAGGGAATAAGGAAATTTTTAGGTTGAGTTCACGTATCGTTTACAAAAAATTCACACATTTAAAGCCTGTTATGACACAATTCTGACAATCCTATATTGGTAGTATTTTTACTGTTTTAACATTAAAAAGCCAGGTTTCCCGGAAAAAGGGCCTGGCTATGTGCTTTATTAAACACCAAGGTATTTATGTTGAATTGTTTCATTTTCTAATAGTTCATTAGGAGTCCCTTGCCAAACAATTGTTCCTTTATTCATAATTAGGATCTCATCTGCTGCCTTGCAAGCAAGAGAAATATTCTGTTCAACCATTAAAATGGAAAGCCCAGTTTCTTTCAATTTACAAATAATTTCACCCACTTGGTCAATTATTACCGGTGCCAGTCCCTCAGAAGGTTCATCCATTAACAAAAATTGAGGATTTGTCATAAGTGCCCTTCCAATTGCCAACATCTGCTGCTGTCCACCGGATAATTGGGTGCCCATATTTTTTTCTCTCTCTTTCAATACAGGGAAAAGGTCATATACCTTATCAATATCCCAACCATTTTTACCATCAACTGTTTTTTTACGAGCTGCCATGGTCAAGTTCTCACGAATGGTAAGAGAAGGGAAAATCCGCCGGCCTTGTGGCACGAGACCTATTCCAAGACGAGAGATTTGATGTGATGGCAGAGAACTAATCATTTGATTGGAAAAGCGAATACTTCCTCGCCTAGATTTATGCAACCCGACAATGGTATGAATCGTTGTTGATTTTCCGGCCCCATTACGTCCGAGCAATGCCACACATTTCCCACGTGGTACGGCAAAAGAGACTCCCTGGAGAATATGGCTTGTTCCATAATAAGAATGGACCTCCTGAAGCTCAAGCATGGGCTTTTGCACCTCCCCCGAAATAAATTTGTCTCACTTGCTCATTGTTCCGAACTTCTTCCGGTGTACCACTTAAGATTACTTCTCCATGATGGAGAACGGTAATTTTGTCGGCAATCGAGAAAACCACTTCCATATCATGCTCTATAATTAATATGGACACAGAGCGTGGAAGCTTTTTAATCATTTCTGCAGTTTGAATCGTTTCGGCTGGAGACATCCCTGAGGTAGGTTCATCCAAGAGCAAAAGCTTTGGTTTTGCTGCCATCGCTAAGAGTACCTCTAAAAGCCGCTGTTCCCCATAGGAAAGGAAGTTTACCTTTACATTTCTGCGTGAACTAATACCCCATTGTTCTAATACCTCATCTGTATCTTTTTTAAGATCTTCATGTTTTAATAACGCATTGAAGATTTGATATCGATAAGATTTTGTTGAAGTTACTGCTAAATGAAGATTCTCTTCAACCGTTAAATTTCCAAACAAATTATTCTTTTGAAACGTTCGCGACATGCCTAGATGAACCAATTTGCGGGAGGGTAAATGACTGATTTCTTGTCCTTCCAAATACACTGTTCCCGAATCAATGGAGAGTACATTTGTAATGCAATTAAAAAGAGTTGTTTTTCCTGCGCCATTGGGTCCAATAATCACATGACGTTCACCGGGTTGAACCTCAACCGATACATTTTGGAGAACCTGCAAGGTCTTAAAAGATTTGCTGATATTTTCCACTTTTAGAAGACTCAATTTGTAACCTCCTCTTTTTGAGCATGGTTTTGTGCATATTCCATCCTTTTTTGACTTCTTCGGTAGAAAATCTTCGAACGCAATAAGGCAAACCAATGAATGATCCCTCCCTTTCCAACAATGACAAGGATGACCAATAGTAATCCCATGATGAGCGGCCAACGTTCTGTATAGGTACTGATAAAATTTTGTAAAAAGATAAATAACCCTGCCCCAATAGCAGGACCAATTAATGTCCCGACACCGCCGATAATCACCATGATCATGACCTGACCCGAGAACATCCAATTGGTTAAATCTGGACTGACAAAAAGATTAAAATACCCGTATAAAGAACCTGAAAATCCGGCAAGAGCACCTGAAACTGAATAAGCCAAAAGCTTGTAAATTCGAGGGTCATATCCTAGTGCCTTCATGCGGGATTCGTTTTCCATTACTCCTTTAATAATCTTTCCTGCAGGAGAGTGGACGAAAAAGCGGAGGAAAATATACACAAGAATTGCGGCACCAGCCATAACAAAATAAATGCCTAAAGGACTGACAATATCTCCAAAACCGAGATTCATAGTAGAGGAAATTTTCATGCCATCTGCACCGCCTGTCAAGTCCTTTAATTGCCATGTAAGTGCAAACAGCAATTGTCCAAAGGCTAGTGTAATCATTAAAAAGTAAAATTTAGAAGTACGAATAAAAATGGCCCCTGTAATCAAAGCAACCAAACCTGATAAAACGATAGAACCTAGTATTAAGAGGTAGAAATTAGACAAATGGGAACCGAGGATGGTGACTGTGTAAGAGCCTATTCCAAAAAAGGCAGCGTGACCAAGCGATACCATTCCTGCATACCCCATGATTAATCCAAGGCTCATGGCGAATATAGCCATAATACAAATTTCAGCTGCTAGATTAATCCCATATTCACTGACTATGAAAGGTAGTGCAGCTGCTGCAATTAAAAGAAGAAACATAATTAAAAGATTTTTTTTCATTATGCCACCTCTCTCCCAAATAGCCCCTGTGGCCGAATAATTAAAACTACTACCATTAATAGGAAGACAATTAACATCGAAAAGGAAGGAAACCATACCTTGCCAAATGTTTCAATCAGACCGATGAGAATCGCACCAATAAAAGAGCCTTTCCATGAACCTAGGCCCCCAATCACAACAACTATCAAAGAGGTTACTAAAATCTCCGAATCCATTCCGGTATATATTCCAATTAATGGTCCACCCAGAACACCACTTAGCCCAGCTAAAGCTGCACCAAAAGCGAAGACACCAGTAAACACCAGCCCGACGTTAATTCCAAGAGCCGAAACCATATCGCGATCATCGACACCAGCTCGAATAACGGCACCAATTCGGGTTCGGCTTTCAAAATACCATAATAGTAAAGCTAATCCACAACCAACCAAAACGACAAACAATCGATAAACAGGAAATACCATCGAGCCCATCGTTATGGACGAATCTAAAAAAACAGGTACTGCAATCGTATGCATTTCTGTTCCCCAAATCCATTTTGCAGTATCTGCAATAATATAGGTTAAACCAAAGGTAAGGAGTACCTGTTCCAGTTCTTTCCCATACACCCGTTTAATGAGTAGTCTTTCAATAATGATTCCCAAGATGGCAGTTCCAGCCATTGCCAATAATAAAGCAGCCCAAAAACCAACATTTTGGCTTATAAAGGTGAATGCAATATATGAGCTGATTAAAAATAAGGTACCATGTGCTAAATTTACAATATTCATAACTCCCAAAATAATCGTTAAACCTGCTGCAATCATAAAATACAACATACCATATGCTAAACCGGTTAACAGTTGAATCGAAAAGATGGACAACTTTATCCCCTCACTTTCTTTTGATAGTCAAAGAGCAAATTGGGACGGGGATATTAACTCCCCAAATCCAAATATAATCGATATGGTCTAATTTGCTGGTGCTGTTTCAGGCATTGTTACTTTTTCAACTGTTTCGATTACTTCTGGGACAATTTGATTATCCTTTTTTGTGTTTTTTGCAACATAAAAATTCTGAATCGGATTATTTGTTTTAGGATCGATTGTGATTGGCCCCCTTGGACTATCAAAAGAAATGCCTTTTAGAACTTTTGATAAATCCGCTGATTTTACACTTCCTGCCTTCTTAATTGCTTTATCAATGACTTGGGCTGAGTCATATCCAGATACAGCAAAGGTATTGGGCAGTTTACTGTATTTCTTCTTATATGCTTCAACAAACTGTTTGTTTTGGTCATTTTCCAGCCATGGTGAATAGATGATTCCTGAATAAATACCTTCTGTATTATCGCTAGTAGCCTCAATGATTAACTGATCGCCAAGTTCCATAGGACCAGCTAACGGAATTTTTCCCTTTAGTCCAAAGTCATTGTATTGTTCGACAAATCGAATACCATCACTGCCTGTCATAAACGTATAGACAAGATCTGGTTTCGTTTGGGCAGCTTCCGTGATATAGGTAGCGAAATCATTCGTTCCGAGCTTTGGATATATTTCCTTTACTACTTTTCCTCCTGCTGCTTCAAATGCCGCTTTAAACGCAGAAATGACTTCCTTACCTGCAGGGTAGTCAGGTGCAATCGTTATCGCCGATTTTCCGATATTCTTCGCTAAATAATCAGCAGCACTGCTTCCATTTTGCCAATTAGAGAAGGAAAGGCGATAAATGAAATCACTCTTTTTGCTCCATGAAAGATCGTTTCCGGCAGCATTTGCATCGATTAAAATAATCTTGTCCTTTTCTACTTCATCTCGTATTGCATATGCCACAGCAGATGAAATTGGCCCAACCAATAGATTTACTTTTTCACTGCTGACCAATTGACGATACTTCCTAAGTGCAACTTGTGGATTTGCTTCATCATCTTCAAATTTAATTTCTACCTTTTTACCGCCCAACTTATTATCATGCTGTTCAAGGTAGAGATTAAATCCATTTCTTATCCCTTCCGTCAAAGGAGCAAAAGTACCTGTTGCAGAAAGGATCATGCCAATTTTTATTGTTTCTTCCTCACCCTTAGAAGCAGTCTTTTTACTGCTTATAGCTGAACCTGAACAACCTGATAGAATCATCATGAATGCTAGCAAACAAATTCCCCATACTTTACATTTTTTCAACATTCTAAATTACCTCCCATCGGATTTATAAAACGCTTTCATTTTTCCTAAAAAAAGATTTTAATCATCACCCTTTTTCTTACGAATAGTCATAATATTAAATATTTTCTATCATCATATTAAAGCTTCTTATTTTTCTATACAACATCACTGTTTCTCTATGTGCAACTATTTGAAAAAATTAATATTTTTTTCGATAACAATTTTTTGTAAAAGTACACTTCCAGTGAAACAAAAAAGAGGAAGCCTTAAAACTTCCTCCACAAGCAATAGTTTTATTCTATTCTATTAAATCTGTAACATTTACTTATAATGTGACTGAATGATTTGCGGCCAATTCCAATGGCAAACCCACATAATTCTCAGCGAGGCTAGTTGCAGCGGCATGCGATGATGTAACATAATCTAATTCAGCGAGCTGGATGTTATATTCAAATGGGCTATGTTCAAAATCCCGATGCAGCATAGTTGTCATCCAATATGAGAAACGCTGCGCCTTCCACACGCGCCGGAGGCAAATTTCCGCATAGCGATTAAGAATTTCTTCATTACCAGTTTGATAGAATTTACTTAATCCAGTTGATAAAACTTGAATATCTGCGACAGCTAGGTTTAGCCCTTTCGCACCAGTTGGCGGAACAATGTGAGCAGCATCCCCAGCTAGAAAAAGACGACCAAATCTCATTGTTTCACAAACAAAGCTGCGCATAGAAACAATATTTTTTTGAATAATCGGTCCTTCCGTAATCGTCCAGCCATCCTTCATGTCGACTCTGGCATGAAGTTCTGACCAGATATGGTCATCTGACCAATTGGCAATATCATCTTTGGGATCAACCTGAAGGTAATGACGTTGTATTTCTGGTGACCTTGTACTCAGTAAGGCAAAGCCCCTCTCATGGTTTGAATATATTAATTCAGGGTTTACTGGTGGGGTCTTTGTCAGTATTCCCAGCCAGCCAAATGGATAAACTTTTTGCTTCTCACTTCGTACACTTGCTGGAATGGCCTGACGGCTTGGTCCATGAAATCCATCACAGCCTGCAATAAAATCACACTCTATTTCATCAAAATCAGCTTCTCCCTCTTTTCGAAAGCGTATTACCGGGTTCGATGTTTCAAGCTGATGAAGGCTGACATCCTTGACATTAAAGTGAATTTTTGCGTTTGTATCCATCCTTGCAGCCACTAAATCTTTTATTACTTCATGCTGCGCATAAACAATAATCTTCTTTCCTCCAGTAAGTTCATTCAGATTAATTCGTTGTCTTTTTCCGTTAAATTGCAATTCGATTCCGTGGTGAACATGCCCTTCCCGCATCATTCTTTCCCCGACACCCGTTGCATTAAGAAGATCTACGGTCCCTTGCTCTAAAACCCCGGCTCGGATCGTTCCTTCAATGGCTTCACGCGAGCGGGATTCAAGAATAATAGATTCGATTCCTTGTAAATGTAATAAATGAGATAGCAAAAGTCCCGCCGGGCCAGCCCCTATAATTCCCACTTGAGTTCGCATAATACATCACTCCCTATAAAAATCATAAAAAAGCAAAATGAAATTACGTGAGATTTTTCATTCTTCAATGTGGTTTCACTTCACATATTCATTTACTGCTGTTTCATTGGTTTCAGCAGTTTTTGTGTTTTCAAATGTAATGAGAGCATTCCAGCTGCCAGATGATTGCCCATCTGCATGATAGGCAGGAACGCACTCATTCTCAATCATGCTAAACAGCATCGCCAGGTGTCGGCCTCCAGATTCAACTCTTGCAAACCTCGCATATTCAGGGAGCATTGAAAAGGCCTCCTGATAATTTTTATTCATCACAAATTCAATAAATTGTTTGTCCATTGCGTGTTCCGTAATAGTTGGCACATTATGTCTACCGCGTACTAAATTATGGGACAAGGCACCGCTGGAAACAAAAACAACCTTTTTCTCACTCTCCCGCAATACTTTAGCAATCACCTGCCCCCATTTATACGTTTCTTCTAAACTAGCGGCAAGCGTGACAGATAAATTAATTACTGGAATGTCTTCATCTGGCACAAGATATCGCAGTGGTACCACACTTCCATAGTCCCAAATATAATATGGATCATTGACACCTTGGACTTGGAGACCAGCATCTTGGCCAGCACTCACTAATTCATTTGCTAATTCTTCATCCCCTGGAAAGTGATAAGAAACATCCTTAATTAAATCAGGTGCTTCAAAAGCAGTAAGGATCCCTTTATGAACTGGGGTGCAATCGACATAGTGGAAGAACGTAGACGGCCAATGGCATGAAACCAAAACAATGACATCAGGTTTCAGTCGTTGCAACCGTTTTCCAATTTCCTTCATGCCTGCGGCCATATCTTGCTGAAATACCGGTACTTGGTCTTGATGGCACATACTTGGGACGTGCGGCACTAACATACTCAGTTCAATCGTCAAAAAATTCCCCTCCCAAAGATTTATATGGTACATCCCCAATTTGCGAATTTCCCTTTGAGAGCGTTTACAAGGAGGAAAACAGGAAAATTCTAGACAAAATTTTTGTTTTATCTTTATTATTTGAAAATTCTGGCTTAATCGTCTAAGTATGGCAGCAGGTGTTGCCGCCATACTCTTCGAATTTAGCATTCTTTACTTTCCGACTGGTTCCCCGCCTTTTCCCCAATGGGTTTTCGGAATCTCTGTCACTAGCACTCTAATATTCTCTTTCGGAGAATCCAACGTTTCCGCAACAGTGTTTGTTACATTGCGAATTAACTCGGCGACCTTCTCTTCAGGTCTTCCTTCCATCATTTGCACGTTAATAATTGGCATGACAACCATCCTTCTTCAAAAAAATTCTTCCTATATATCCTTTTAATCCGTTACCGTAAAAGTGACTTCACCTAAGCCGTCAAATTTACCACTGACAACATCGCCAAATTTCAACATGATTGCACTGGTTATTCCTCCAGTTAAGATCACGTCACCCTTCCGAACTTTTTCACCTTTTTTAGCGAGCATATTTGCTAACATGGCTACAGAGTGTGCCGGGTGTCCCAAAACAGCAGCACCCGCTCCTAATTCCTTGATTTCCCCGTTAATGGAAAGGGTCGCACCAACTAGATCTAGTTCAAATTGTTCTGGTTTCTTGAGCGTAGTTCCGAATACAACTCTTGACGTAGACGCATTATCTGCGATGACATCAGGCAGGGTAAAATTAAAGTTTTCATAACGGCTATCGATCACTTCTAGAGCAGGAAGCACATACTCCGTTTTCGCCAAAACCTGGGTGCCGGTTACACCAGGCCCTTCAATGTCTTCAGCGATAATAAAAGCAATTTCTGCCTCTACTTTAGGATGAATCATTTCATGTAAACGGACCTGACCGCCATTTTCTATGATCATATAATCAAACACATACCCATAAATTGGCTCTTCGATCCCCATTTGTTTCATTTTCGCATGGCTAGTTAAGCCCATCTTCGGACCAACAATTCTTTTTCCTTCGTTAATTTTGATATTTACAATTTCCTGTTGCACAAGATAGCCCTCTTCGACTGTTAAATCAGGCTTTATTTTGGCCGTTACTTTAACGACTTCACGTTTTTCTACTTCTGCTGCAACTAAATAATTGGCTATTTCCTTGTATTGACTCATCCTATTTCCTCCTTAAACCTCTACACCATTCTTTTGTCTAGCGAGCTCTGCAGCTACATCTACAATCATATCCTCCTGACCGCCAACGACATTTTTCTTTCCAAGTTCGATTAATATTTCACGAGAGTCAATGCCAAACTTTTTTGCCGCGCGTTGTGCAAAAAGTAAGAAGCTTGAATAAACTCCAGCATAGCCAAGGACCAGGCTGTCACTTGTAATTTCCTGTGGTTTTTCCAATATCGGTGCTACAATTTCCTCAGCAATATCCATCATTTTAAAGACGTCAATTCCCGTTTTAATTCCTAATTTATCAAGCACAGATACTAATACTTCTGTTTGCGTATTGCCTGCACCGGCTCCTAAGCAGCGCATACTGCCATCAATTCTTGTCGCACCCTCTTCAATAGCCGCAAGCGTATTGGCCATTGCTAAGGAAAGATTATTATGAGCATGGAATCCAACATTAACAGTTAAACTGTCCTTTAATGCCCTGATTTTTTCTTTCACTTGATAAGGTAAAAGAGCTCCGGCAGAATCAACCACATAAACGGTATCCGCTCCATAGCTTTCCATTAATTTCGCTTGCTCGACTAATTTGGCAGTAGGAGCCATATGAGACATCATTAAAAATCCGACCGTTTCAAGCCCCAGGTCTTTTGCTAACGCAATATGCTGTGGCGACACGTCAGCTTCTGTTACGTGAGTAGCAATTCTTGCCATCTTAGCACCCAGCTGAGCCGCTTGCTTCAACTCAGGCTTGGTTCCGATTCCTGGCAGCAACAAAACAGCAATTTTGGCATTTTTCACAACGGAAGCGGCAGCTTCTATTAATTCCATTTCATTCGTTAATGACATGCCATATTGTAAGGAGGATCCCCCTAATCCGTCTCCATGTGATACTTCAATATAGGGAACGTTTGCTTCATCTAACGCTTTAGCTACACTCGTTACTTGCTCAACAGTGTATTGGTGGCGGATTGCATGGCTGCCATCACGTAATGCCACCTCGGTAATGAGAATATCTCTCTCCGTACCCATTCCTTCATTCAACTCCTTCCTTACACAATGACTTTAGAAATTTTATGTTTCGCCCATTCTTCTGCAACTTTTACAGAAGCAGCGGTCATGATATCTAAGTTACCAGAATACTTAGGTAAATAATCACCAGCACCTTCTACTTCAATAAAAACAGTTACACGATTCCCTTCAAAAATAGGTTCCTGTCTTACTCTGTAACCAGGAACATATGATTGAACCTGCTTCTCCATCTCCATTATAGACGCTTTGATATCTTCTTTATGTACGGTATCTCCTTCCACAAGGACATGAACCGTATCCCTCATAATAATGGGAGGTTCTGCAGGGTTTAAGATAATGATGGCCTTGCCTTTTTTCGCTCCGCCAATTTTTTCAATTCCACGAGCAGTTGTTTGTGTAAATTCATCAATATTTGCCCTTGTTCCAGGACCTGCACTTTTACTTGAAATCGTCGCCACAATCTCAGCATAATCAACTGATTGTACACGGTTTATTGCATGAACGATCGGTATCGTCGCCTGGCCGCCACACGTAATTAAGTTGATATTACAAGCGTCGACATGTTCACCGATATTGACTGATGGAACAACAAATGGCCCAACCGCTGCTGGTGTTAAATCCAGCACTTGTTTTCCAGCTTCTTTTAAAAGCTTAGCATGTCTGATATGTGCTTTTGCACTTGTTGCATCAAACACAATATCCGCAAGCTCCGGTCGTGATAAAAATCCTTTAAGACCATTATCAATCGTTTCATAGCCTAATTCCCGGGCTCTTTTCAACCCGTCTGATTCAGGGTCAATCCCGATTACTGAAGTTAATTCCAAGATCTCTGATCTTCGAAGCTTTAACATTAGGTCTGTGCCAATGTTACCAGATCCAAGTACAGCTACTTTTACTTTACCCATAATCCTCTCTCCTTTCTTTTTTAACTTGTTAAAAATGAACATTAACCTGCCCAATATGCGCAAATCGTGCCGTAAACGAATCTCCTGCACGTGCTGGTTCGGCTGCAGACAACGCACCTGAAAGAATTACTTCTCCTGCTCGAAGGGGAATATCAAACTCTGACAATTTATTTGCTAACCAGGCAACACAAGTTGCTGGATTTCCTAAAGCGGCAGCCCCAACGCCCGTATTGACAAGTTCGCCGTTTTTTGTAAAAATCATCCCAATTAATTCCAAATCAATATCCTCAGGTCTAGTCGGCTTGCCGCCAAGGACATAAAAACCGGATGAGGCATTGTCAGCAACTGTGTCAGCTAGTTTAATTTTCCAGTCTTTAATTCTACTATCAACAATTTCAAGTGCCGGAACGACATACTCGGTTGCTTGAAGAACGTCAAGGACGGTTACATTCGGTCCTCTTAATTCCTTTTTCAAAATAAAGGCTATTTCCGCTTCAACCTTCGGCTGCAGCACTTGCTCCATTGAAATGCGCCCGCCGTTTTCCATCACCATACTGTCTAATAAGTGGCCATAATCCGGTTCATCGACGCCTAGCAGGTTCTGCATCGCTAAAGAGGTTAATCCGATTTTTTTTCCCACAATCTTATGGCCTTGCTCTATTTTTTTATTAATGTTTTCAAGTTGAATATAATAGGCATTTTTCTCTGTAAGGTCTAAGTCAACTGAAGTCAGAGGATCCATACCAATTCTTGATGTTTCTGCTTCAGCTAATTGTTCTGCAAATTGTTTTAGTTTATTTGTCACAAGGTTTACTCCCTTTCTTATAGTTTAATTGTAATATTTGAAAGCTCTGAGTAAAAATCAATACTATGCATGCCACCCGTTCTACCGATACCACTATTTTTCATTCCACCGAATGGTGTACGCAAATCCCTTAAAAACCACGTATTTACCCAAATAATCCCTGCTTCGATTTGGTGTGCCACTCGGTGTGCACGTCTAAGGTCATTGGTCCAAATCGTTGCACTTAAACCATAGTGGGTATCATTAGCCTGCATAATGACTTCTTCTTCCATGTCGAATGGAGTAACGGTAACGACCGGTCCAAAAATCTCTTCCCGTACACAGAGGGAATTCCTGTCTAGTCCTGTAATTATGGTCGGTTCTAAATAATAGCCCTTATCATATTCCTCAGGACGTTTCCCTCCCGTAAGGATAGTCGCACCGTCATTACGGGCAATATCGATATAGCTGTTAACGCGATCATAATGCTCTTTGCTGACTAATGCGCCAACATTGGTATCGTCGTTTAGAGGATGACCCACTTTTAATGTTTTCACTTTTGCAGCAAACTTGTTTAAGAATTCTTCGTATGCCGGGCGTTCTACATAAATTCTAGACCCGCAAAGACAAACTTCGCCTTGGTTCACAAAACTTGATTTCACTGTCGTTTCAATGACTTCATCTAAATCGGAGTCAGCAAAGATGATATTTGGGTTTTTCCCGCCTAATTCAAAGGATAGCTTTTTCAATGAATCTGAAGCAGCCTTCATAATAGCAGAACCAGTACTAGGTTCACCAATAAAGGAAATCGCATCGATATCAGGATGTTCAGAAATCGCTCCACCGGCAGAATTTGGACCAAAGCCATGAACTAGGTTGACAACTCCATCAGGAACCCCAGCTTCTTTACAAATTTGCATTAATACCGTTGCTGTCATTGGTGTCCATTCAGCTGGTTTAATCACGGCAGTATTTCCCATTGCTAGACATGGAGCTAGTTTCCAAGTTAGCAATAGTAATGGCAGATTCCAAGGTTTAATAATCCCAATTACACCAACCGGACGGCGATATGAGTAATGAAGTGCAGTTTCATCCTGTTGATTCGCATCCGTGTTTACTGAAATCATATAGTCTGCAAAAAAATGGAAGTTATAAGCTGCCCTTGGTATATCAACACTATTGGCTAAAGAAAAAGGTTTCCCCGTATCCAATGATTCTAAATGGGCCAATTCCTCTTGCCTTTCAAGAATTAAATCACCAATTCGTCGAAGAATTTTGGAACGCTCTACTAAAGTGGTATTTTTCCATCTCCCATTTAAAGCCCTGCGTGCGGCAGCAACTGCATAGTCCACTTCTTCTTTCCCGCCTTCAGCGACAGTTCCCAGCACTTCTTCGGTTGCGGGATTGATATTGTCAAATGTTTTTTTATTTTGTGATTCGACAAATTGTCCGTTAATAAAATGTAAACAATTTAATGCTTTTACTCTTGTTTCTACTTGCATGATTGAATTCCTCCTAAGCCATAATAATTTTTGTCATTTTCTTAATAGTATGGTAATACTTTCGAATTTCATATACAACGTAGTCGTTTCTCTATACGCAACAACTAAAATAATTTTTAATTAATCTAAATATTTTATATTTTCACTTCCCATTTCATAAAATTTTTGTTATATTCCCACATAAAGAAACATTGTTTTCGATGGTGAAACAGATTGGAGGAATCATATTGGCTCATAAAAATCCAGAGGATAGTCATCTTTCCTCGGTAAAAAATGCCCTGCGTATATTAAAATCGTTCACAATGGATGAACCAGAAAAGAAAATAAGCGATATTTCCACAACTCTTGGACTTAACAAAAGCACCGTCAGTCGAACAATGGCCACACTGGCAAGTGAGGGATTCGTCTTCAAAGATCCTGATACAAAGAAATACCGTTTGGGCCTGTCGATTCTATCGTTAAGTGGTATTGTCAACAGCAATATGGACGTATATCGGGAGTCTCAATCCATTTTAAACAGGCTTGTTGAAAGCATCGGTGAAACCGCTCACATTTCCGTATTAGATAAATTAGATGTTATCTATTTGCAAAAGGTTGAATGTAATCATCCTGTTAGGTTTCTAACACATGTTGGCAGAAGGAATCCTCCCTATTGTACAAGTTCAGGGAAAGCTATTCTCGCATTCTCAGATGAAGAAATAGTTGAGGCAGTTATAAGCAAAGGATTAGAAAAATTCACTAAAAACACCATTACAGATCCTCAAAAATTAATGGCTCATTTATTGGAGATTCAAAAAAATGGATATACTACCAGTTTTGAAGAGTTTCATGAGGGGGTAAATTCAATTGCAGCACCGATTTATGATTATAGAGGCAAAGTTATTGCTGCCTTGTCTGTAGTTGGGCCAAAACAAAGAATTCAGTCTCATAAAGTTTCAGGTTTTTCGAAAAAAATAATCGATGCTGCGATGGAAGTGTCAGAAAGGATGGGATACAGAGGTTAAATTGCTGTATTGCGATTTTCTCAAAATGCTAGAAAAAAATATGACAAAAGGAGCTGCATGATTTGTACGATTTTCATACTCATTTTATTCCGCTTGATGTATTGCAATGGCTTAAAGACCATCAAAAAGTAGTAAACGCAAAATGGCTTAAAATAGACAAAAACAAGGATGATTTTTTAATAGTGAATGAAAAATGGGGATTTGAATTAAAAAAAGCTTTTATTGACGGCGATCTTTATTTGTCTGAACAAGCTAAAGCTGGTGTTACCCACTCGCTTCTATCTCCTATTCCACAATTATTCATGTATGATTTTCCGGATGATATTTCAACTGATATTTCCACTGTTTATAATCATTCATTAGCCCAGTGGGCAAATTCTACACCACAGAACCTATCAGCATTAGGAACCGTCCCACTCTCCAACCCAGACAAAGCAGCACAAGTTTTATATGACGCTATCAAGCTTGGCTTAAAAGGAGTCATTATCGGTCCAGGTCTGACAGACCACATGTTATCAGATGAATTTTTCACACCATTTTTCGATGAAGCGAATCGCCTCAAAGCTATCGTTTTTATTCACCCGCTTTTATGTGATGACCCACGATTAAAGAGAAGAATGATGCCCAATTTAATTGGAGTACCATGGGAAACTACCGTTTGTGCAACGGATTTATTATTAAGTGGTTTCATTGATCGATATCCAAATGTAAAAATCCTGTTTGCCCATGGCGGTGGGTTCCTTCCCTATCAAATTGGCCGATTAGACAAAGGGTATGAGCAATGGCAACTTGTCTCCTCCACCTTGAAAGCGCCTCCTTCTGAATATTTGAAACGGTTTTGGTTTGATACGGTTTTATGGAACCCAGAAAGTTTGGAATTCCTTATCAAAACAGTTGGTGAAGATAGAGTTGTCCCAGGTTCGGATTATCCTTTTGATCTTTCTGTATGGCCGCCGGGAGGGAAACTTGTGTTAGGTGTTAATTCCCTACTTGATTAATTGATAATACATATGTCAGTGTTGTATATAAAGCAACACTGACATATTCTTTGCTTAATCCTTTGGGGATTTCCATTTTAAAATAGATAATATTATTTTCTTTTTGTTTTTGGCTTTGTTAAACTTGTCTGTTGATTTCCGCTCCAGGTGCTCGCATTCCGCGGGCGGTCTGGGATCCTCCCTGCATGCAAGCCAAATGGTTTTCTTTATACTTCTTTTTTAAAAAAAAGCTTAAATCCCTCAAGTTTTACTACCTTCCCAATAATTCAAATAGGAATGTACTATTTCCTTAATTTCAAAAATCTACCTTTCAATTAGACTAGCCCATTCATGTCCGTACATTGAAGCATAAAATAACACAATTAACACAAAAAGGCGGAGAGTGGTATGGGATTATATATTAGGAAAGGTAACCATCCTGAGGTATATAAAAATAATCAAACACCTAAGGAATCGAATCAAGTGGTTTTACGACAAGATTTCCTAACAGAATTAATAAGTGACCAGCAAAAAGTCAATGAAGCACTTAAACAAGCACTAGCTGAACTAAGTGTACGATATTCTCAACAAGAGGAATCAAAGGTTAGTCAATGGACTCAAATAGACACACATCTGAAAGATTTAAGGCATCGATTAGAGAAAAACGAGGAAGTAAATCAGCAACTTGTACTGCAAATGAACGAACAACTGGAATTGCAAAAAATAGCAGCGGAGAAATTGGAGAAACAAGAGGATTTTCAAGAAGGTGTACTGAAACGATTGGACAATCAAGAGGCGTTATTAGACAAACTAGGTCGGCAAATAAACCATATCCGCTCGATTCTTTTTGAACGGACTAATTACTTAGCGGCTAAAATAGACGACGGCTATAAAATAACCTCTTCCTATATATACAAACTAATGACAGGCTCTGAGCAGCCATTAACATTTTTCTTGATAAATCATAAAAAAGAGGAAAACCAGATACAATCAGAAAAAAAGTCTTAAAGTAAAAAGACCGTTCATGCAGACAAATGCATGAACGATTTTTTATTAAAATTCACCTTTATTAAAAATATCTGTTAAAACAGGTACAATTTGCTTCTTACGGGAAACAACGCCTTTTAATGTTGCTGTATTATTAGCTAAGGTTACGTTATAAGCTTTTTCTACAGCGGAGCTTTTGCTGCCTAGGGCTAAACCAACCGAATCATTTGTTAAGATATCCGTTACCACAAATAGGAATAAATCCAGGTTCTTCTCTTTAACAATGGCAGCAATGGCTGTTTCTATTTCCTTTTGACGTGAAAGAACATCTGCTGTGTCAACTACATTCACTTGAGCAATTTCTACTTTACTAGAGCCCATTTCAAATCCTTTTGCATCAAGGCTAAGAAGGTCTGTAACTGATTTATCTCGAACGTCTGCACCTGCTTTTAGCATTTCCAAACCGTAGCTTTCCGCATCAACACCGGCAATTGCAGCTAATTCACGTGCAGCTGCCACGTCCTCTGGTGTACAGGTTGGTGATTTGAACAATAATGAGTCAGAGATAATTGCGGATAACATTAATCCAGCAATTTCCGGTTTAATCTCTTTACCGTTTTCTTTATACATTTTATTTAAAATCGTTGCTGTACAGCCAACAGGTTCACAGCGATAATATAAAGGATCGCTTGTCTCAAAATTAGCGATACGGTGATGGTCGATTACTTCTAACACACGAACATCAGTGATATCATTAGCACTTTGCTGACGTTCATTGTGGTCTACTAAAATAACGGAGTTGGCTTCAGCCGCCACCGCTTCAACTAAACGAGGAACCTTAGCTTTAAATTGAGTAAGTGCATATTGTGTTTCACCATTAATCTGACCAAGGCGAACAGGTTCAACGTTCATTCCTAATTGTTTTTTTAAATCTGCATAAGCAATTGCAGAACAAATTGTGTCTGTATCGGGATTTTTATGACCGAAAATAAGAACTTTTTCCATTGTTACTACTCCTAATCGTATGAAATTATGTAAGTCTAGCCCTTCACGTGAATGTGACCCTCACCTGAAAATTATATCTGATTTCTTAAACAGATTCAAAATTAAATGTTCTTTTTAATAAAGCTAGATCGGTTACTAATCTTTTTTTAACTTAAATTTTTCGTAAAAATTAAAATCAAATTTTACAGTATATTCATAGATATTATTTGTGAGTAATTTTTTTCGAATTATTTTCCCGTACAATATTAGGTCTTTATTATTTATTGTCAAATTTAACTTGTATATTTCAATAAAGTTTACAGGAAAGTCTGATTTGCTGACAAATTTAAGGCCACTAGCGCTCATATCAAGTATCCAGATTGATTGTTTGAATTGTTCTGCACAGGAAGTTTCAGTTTCAATAAATGCCTGAATAGGATTATTAAATACGATTCTTCTAAATTCACGACGGTTAGTAGAATAATCCAAATCTAATCACCCCATTCATAAAAAAATTCCACTGGAGGGAGACTCCATATCATCACATAAACGAATCTAATGAAAAACCCTTTGCTTCAAAGCTCCGCCTAAGTCGGAGGATAGCCTGAGAATGAAGTTGCGAGATTCTCCCCTTGGTTAGATTTAACACTTCAGCAATTTCTACTTGGGTCAATCCTTCATAATATAATAAGGTAACTACAAGCTTTTCTTTCTCAGGCATTTTATCAATACATTCGGCTATTAGTTTACGAAATTCTTCCATTTGCAGCTTTTGTAGATGGGAAACAGAATTATGATCTCTAATTTGATCCAATCTACTCCGCTCTTTCCCTTCTTCTTCATTAGCATTTATCGGTTCATTAAGAGAGAGAAGGGTGGAAAATGATAACGTAGCCATGACCTGTTCAACTTCTTCTAAAGGCATGTCTAAATATTGACTTAGCTCTTCTTCGGAAGGTGATCTCATTATTGTCTGCTCTAAGTGTCGAAAGGCAGTATTTAATTTTTTGGCTTTCTCTCTTAATCCCCGCGGAACCCAATCCATCTTGCGAATCCCATCCAGCATGGCTCCTTTAATGCGCCATAATCCAAATGTTTCGAATTGATATCCTTTATGATAATCAAACTTTTGGATAGCTTCGATTAACCCAATATAGCCTAATCCGATTAAGTCATCCTTCGAAATAATATTCTTCGGGATCGTTAGGCTCAAACGGCTAGCCATTTGCTCAACCAAATGTCCATATTGTTTTACTAGATTTTCCTGTGTTACTGAATCATGATTTTCCCGATACTTCCTCCATAAAGGAAAATGAGGTATGGGTTCTTTGACAGCCGCTCTCAAGCGTAATCCCTCCTGTTTTTGCTAATTCCATTTACGAATGGTATTTACGATTGTTTCAGGATCCTTTAGGTTCCCAGTACTTTGTAATGCATCTAGTGAAAGGGCTTGGAATGATTGTTCTTCCATCGGAACTTCTCCATGGGTTATTGAACCTGTTTTTTGCTCTTTCCCATCTACGCTATTTTGTTTCTGGTCCCTAGCTGTGTTATTGATAGAGTCAACCTGATGGACTATAAATTGTAAAATGATCCCTAAAACAAAGAAGAGAAAGAAACCCATGCCTGCTCGAAATAATGAGGTTTGCCATGTATTATTCGTATAGGAAAAAAAATAAGTAAACAATGATGCTGTTAATCCGATAAATCCATATACTCCCCAATTAACTGACATTTGGTATTCTCCCTTTACAACGATTTACCTGCAGTTAAAATTTTTTCAAAAAAACCTCGAATTCCCTTCGTTGATACAGAGGAAGGTATATCTAAATCAGGTAAATAGGCATAAACAATTTGTTTGATGTTTTTTGATGCTTCACAATTTGGATACGAAATGAAAAATGGTGTTTGCGATCGAACCGACTTCCAAACATGGGCATCCTCCATCAGAAAGCCAAGTGTTTTCAATGACAGCTTCAGAAAATTACTGCAGGCATTTTTCATAACTCTTGAAGTTTCAATTGCTTCGCGATAGGATTGAGCACGATTTACCACCAAGTTAAATTTGGGAGATTCCTTTGTATATTGGTGAACAGTTTTAATAACTGCATAAGAATCTGCAATGGATGTAGGCTCAGGTGTGGTGACCATAATGGTCTCATCAGAAGCTACGATAAAGTCTACTAGCTCCTTAGATATTCCGGCACCTGTATCAAGTAAAATAAAATCAGCATAGGTTTGAAGCTCTTGAATTTGGCTCCAAAAAAACAAAAGTGTGTGTTGATCCAAATTTATCAGATCTTGTATCTCGAATCCGCCAGAAATATACTCTATGCCATTTACACCTTTTTCTAATACATCCCATATAGTTTTTTTCTGATATAAGACATCTACAAGACTATGCCGCGGCATTATCCCCATGAGAATATTAATATTCGCGGTTGATAAATCTAAATCCAAGATCACAACTTTTTTGCCTACTGCTTGCAAGCCTAAAGCAAAGTTAATCGTAAAATTTGATTTACCGACCCCACCCTTTCCACTCGTAATCGTAATCATACGAGCGGAATGGTTATTTTGCTGTTCAACATTAAATCGCTGCATATATTCTCTAAGACTTTGCGCTTGATCCATATTACTTTTCCTTTCCTAATAAGTATCTCAAAAGAAGTGCAGCATCGATTGTCGTAATATCTTCTGGGACACTTTGGCCATTAGTTATATAGGCTAACTGAAATGGATATTTATAAGCGATATTAAGAATTGAACCATAGCTTGTGGTTTCATCAAACTTTGTCAAAATCAGTTTTTGGACAGGACTTTTCACGAATTCATTCAACAGTATCTGCATATCTTCAAACTTTGTAGTCAAGCTTAAAACCAAATAATTATCACTCTCAAGAGGATGATTTAAAAATTCATTAATCGATTCCCGGTATTGAACTTCTTTATAATTACGTCCGGTCGTATCCATATAGATTAGATCGTAATGTGCAAGTTTGGTAAGCGCCTTCTCTAATTCATCTTTCGTGCGAACCACTTCAAGCGGCACATTCAAAATTCCTGCATACGTTTTTAGTTGTTCTACTGCTGCAATTCGATAAACGTCGGTTGTAATCATGGCGACTCTACGCTTTTGTTTTAACACTTGCTCAGTAGCTAGTTTGGCGATGGTTGTAGTTTTTCCAACGCCAGTAGGTCCAATGACATTAATCATCCTTGTACTCTCTTTAACCATGTTTGACTTAGGAACTCGCTTTTCAATAATTTCTTTAACTATGAAGGTAATTTCTTTTTCGATCACCTCATCAGTCAAATCGCTTATTGACTCATACTTCTTAAGCATGCTGCTGACAATATGCTCGACAATTTCCTCATCCACACCCTGTTTTTTTAAACGGTTCACATATTTAAATAACCTGTTAGGCATGGTATTTCCTTGGCTGTCATTCATCATGAAGGTCATCATCATTTTTCGCATAGACGCCAGTTCATCGAACAAAGGATTTTCCTTTTCTAAAGATTCGGACCGTGGTGGTGAAACTGGTTTGTCCGTGACAACAGCCGGTTGAGAATAATAATGATAAAGTTCTTGCGGTTTCTTGTTGAAAACTGAGTTATTTTCCTCTTCACTCTTTGGATTGTTATTCCCCGTTTTCGCTTTTAGTTCTAATGAAAATTTTGGTTCCGTACTAGCACTATCTTTATCTACGGAATATGCCGTTACTTCAAATTTTTGTTTCGCAAAAAAACCAAACATTCCACCCTTTTTTATTGCCCTGGTGTTCACGATAATGGCATTATCCCCCAGTTGCTGCCGGACCATTTTTAAAGCAAGGGGCATTGAATCTGCTACGATTTTTTTTGTTTTCATATATTCACCACTCCTATACTTTGGATCTCTATATCGGGCTCCAGCTCGGTATAAGCGAGAACAGGAACAGTCGGCATTATTTTATCAACAAATTGTTTTAAGTACATTCGGATTGATGGAGAAGTCAGGAAAATCGGTTGGCCGCCTGCTTCCATGACCCGTTCAATTTGTTGTTGTAATTCTTCGGTAATTTTTCTAGACATTTGCGGATCCATCGATAGATAATGCACCCCAGCTTCCGTTTGTTGGATATAATCAGATATGCCTTTCTCTAACGTCGCTCCAGCCGTTAACACATGAATGACTCCTTCATCGGCATATTGCTCGGTAATTTGCCTTGTCAAGGACTGACGTACGTATTCAGTTAATACCCTTGGTTCCTTTGTATAGGAAGCGAAATCTGCCAATGTATCAAAGATCGTGGCTAAATCACGAATCGATATCTGTTCACGCAAAAGATTCTGTAATACCTTCTGAATTTCTCCAACTGAAAGCAAGTTTGGAACAACCTCTTCGACAAGATTTGGATGGGTTTCTTTCAAGTTTTCGATTAATTCCTTTGTTTCCTCTCTGCGTAACAATTGGTAAGCATACTTTTTTAATACCTCTGTTAAATGAGTAGCTATCACGGACGATGGATCAATGATAATATAGCCCATCAGCTCGGCTTTTTGTTTCGCATCAATACTCACCCAAGTGGCAGGAAGTCCAAATGCAGGCTCATTCACATGAATGCCCTCGATCTCCTCGTTATCTCCTCCTTGATTCATGGCAAGAAAATGATCAAGGTATACCTCTCCTGTTGCAATTTTGCTGCCGCGGAACTTTAAGACATATTGATTGGGTGGCAATTGCAAATTATCTCGAATGCGAATAGTAGGAATGATCAAGCCTAATTCAATAGCAAACTGTCTCCGGATCATAACAATTCGATCCAGAATGTCTCCACCTTGTTTTTGATCGGCCAATGGTATCAACCCATAACCTATCTCCAATTCCAGCGTATCGAGCTGAAGCAGGTTAATCACTTTTTCCGGACTGCTAATGTCTTCCTCCTGCCCTTCAATTTCAGCCAACTCATTCTGCTGTTTTTCTTTTTGTACGGCCTTTTGCATTGAATATCCACCGAATGCCAATAAAAGTGCTATAGGCAAAGTTAAGAAAAGTCCGATCGGTGTGAAAATACCAAGAATGACAATCGTCCCTGCTACAATATAAAGCAGCTTAGGGTAATTAAAAAGCTGTTTCATAATGTCCGAACCTAACGTTCCATCCGATGCTGCGCGGGTAACTGTTATCCCAGTGGCGGTGGAAATGAGCAAGGCCGGCACTTGGCTTACCAACCCATCCCCCACGGATAATAGTGTAAAAGTACTGGCAGATTCAGCAAAGCCCATACCATGAATGACCATCCCAATAATAAATCCGCCAACGACATTGATGATAAGGATAATGATACCTGCAATCGCATCCCCTTTGACAAATTTGCTGGCACCGTCCATCGCACCGTAAAAATCCGACTCCTGTTCTACCTTTCTGCGGCGGGCACGAGCTTCTTGATCACTTATTAATCCTGCGTTCATATCGGCATCAATACTCATTTGCTTTCCGGGCATTGCATCCAAGGTAAAACGAGCGGCAACTTCCGCTACCCGTTCAGACCCCTTCGTTATGACAATAAATTGGATAACAACAAGGATCAAGAATACGACAAAACCGACAACAGGACTGCCTCCAACGACGAAGGATCCAAATGTCTCAATTACTTTACCTCCATCAGCATTTGAAAGAATTGAACGAGTCGTCGACACATTCAGTGCTAAACGGAAAAGAGTAGCTATTAATAAAGCAGTTGGAAAAATAGAAAAATCTAACGGTTCTTTCGTATTCATAGCCACCATTAAGATCAATAATGACAAGCTAATATTGATAATTAATAGAAAATCCAATAAGATAGTTGGCAATGGAATAATCATCATTGCGACAATCAATATAACAACAATCAAAACGGATACGTCTTTTGTTTTCAAGTCATCATCCCCTTATAGCGACCTTCCTGATAGTAAACATAAGCCAAAATTTCTCCCACTGCATTAAACATTTCTTCCGGAATAGGCTCGCCGATCTCCACTGCAGCAAACAAGGCACGAGCGAGCGGTTTATTTTCTACAGTCATAATTTTATTTTGTTTGGCTATTTCTTTGATTTTTAATGCGATATGATCTTTTCCTTTGGCAATCACAACGGGCGCATCCATCGTTTCGAGATCATATCGGATAGCCACAGCGAAGTGCGTTGGATTGGTGATGATAACATCTGCCTTCGGCACCTCTTGCATCATTCGATTCATAGATAGTTCTCGTTGTTTGGCTCTCCGTTTTCCTTTAATGAACGGATCACCTTCCATCTTCTTATATTCATCTTTGATATCCTGTTTCGACATCCGGATTTTTTTCTCAAAATCAAACCTTTGATAAAAATAATCTCCTGCCGCAAGAATCACCAAACTGATAGCAACGACTACCCCGATTTGAACGGTTAAAGAACCTATGAATCTAGCAGAATCCCAAAGGCTTTTTTGACCTATTAAAATCAATTCATCTTTCTGCTTCCAAATCATCATCCCAGCGATGGTTGAAGTAATCACTATCTTTAAGATGGATTTTAGTAATTCGACTAGGGAGCGAAGGGAAAAGATTCGCTTGAATCCTTGGAGTGGATTCAATTTTCCTAACTTCATTTTCACAGATTCAGGATTGAACATAACTCCTACTTGTAAATAGTTGGAAGCCACCCCCGCCACGAGTACGACAGCAAAAATGGGTGACACTAATTTAACTACTTCCCACAACAACTGGTTAAATAAAAGTTGGACGCTGGAGGTCGAAAGATCCCACCGTAAATATTCTTGGAAACTACGACGATATATGTCAAGACATCCTGCAATAATGCTCTTTCCACTAATCATTAAAAAAGCGAAACTGAATAGTAGTGTGACGGCTTGAGCAACTTCCGGACTCTTGGCAACCTCCCCTTTTTTCCTTGTCTCTTGTCGCTTATGTGGGGTTGCTTTTTCCGTTTTTTCTCCAGAAAATAATTGCAGATCTAAACGTAGAAGCATAGTTACGCCCCCATTATTTTCAGAATAGAATTCATGGATCCGAACATGGTTTCAAAAAGTACTTTCAACAAGTAAAAGAAACCAGGCAAAATAAAAATATACATAAAAAAATGGATCAAAATCTTGACTGGCGGGAAAACAACAAACACATTCATTTGTGGCACTGTCCTTGCGATAATCCCTAAGGCAACATCCACGATAAACAACGTCCCAATGAGTGGAGCTGCCATCAAAAACCCAATGATAAACATTTGCTGGACACAATCCATCAAAAAGGTCGACAGTCGGCCGTCCATCCAAGCTGGAACGAAGGCTTGCAATGATATCCAATCAAAACTAGCTAATATCCCTTGAATCAGAAGAAGATGACCATTGGTAGCAAGCAATACTAGGATGGCTAAAATATTTTTGAAACGTCCCGTTATTTGTGAATTTGTCCCAAATGTAGGATCAAATAGGCTGGCCATTGAAAAGCCAATTAGCAGATCCAATAACGCCCCAGCTAATTGGACTGCATAAAACAAAATATTTGCAACCATTCCTAACACGATTCCAACCATAAATTCTTTAAGAATCAATAAGACCATTTCCCCCAGAGGAAAGGAGTGAATCGGTTCATTGATTACCCCGACACAAAGTACACTTAGCACCATACTCAAGCCTATCTTGTAACTGTTTGGAATTTGACGACCGGAAAATACTGGAACCGTAACCATAAATGAAGAAATTCTTACGAATACAAGTAAAAAATTCAACAAGGAAGAAGCATCAATTGTCATCACTTACCCCACAAATTTAGAGAGATTCCCTAATAAATTTTCAGTAAATTCAAGCACGTGCCGTAACATCCATGAACCGAAGAAAAGAATAGATATGAATACAGCGATGATTTTTGGGACAAATGCTAACGTCTGTTCTTGAATTTGTGTGGTTGCTTGAAAAATACTTACTAACAAGCCGACCAATAAAGCCACACCAACAACTGGAGCGATGACAATAAGGATGGTATAGACCGTCTCTTGGGCAAGTCCGATGATCATTTCAGTAGTCATGAATACACTTCCTCCTTAAAAACTCATGAGTAGTGATTGGAAAATTAAATGCCAACCATCCACCAAAATGAATAACAGGATCTTAAATGGCAATGAAATCATCACCGGCGGCAGCATCATCATCCCCATTGACATTAAGATACTTGAAACAATCATATCAATCACTAGAAACGGGATAAAAATAATAAATCCCATCTGAAAGGCTGTTTTTAATTCGCTAATGGCAAAGGCAGGGACTAATGCGGTTAATGGGATATTCTTTACTTCCTTCGGTTTTTCCATCTTCGCATAATTCATAAACAGTACTAAATCTTTCTCACGTGTATGTTTGGCCATAAATTCCTTCAATGGCGTACTGCCCGCTTCATAGGCTTCTTGCTGCGTCATTTCTCCAGCCATAAATGGCTGTAAGGCCACTTTATTCATTTCAGTAAAAGTAGGGCCCATGATAAAAAAAGTCATAAATAACGAGAGCCCAATCAATACTTGGTTGGGGGGCATTTGCTGAGTCCCAAGGGCATTACGAACAAACCCCAGTACAACAATAATACGTGTAAAACTTGTCATTAATATAAGAATGGCAGGTGCAATGGAAAGTACCGTAATTAATAGAATAATCCGTAATGTATTTGAGACTTTATCTGGATCGCTAGAACCTATATCTATTCCAGGAAGGAGACTGGCCTCTGCAGCATAGGCAGTTGATAAGAAACCTACTAAAAGAAGCGGAACAAGTATTGTTAATTTTCGAATCATTGATCCTACTCCTCCCCGTTTTCTTTCCTCATGTTTTGCAAATGCTTTTGAAAAACAGTGTTCCATCCTTTTAAGGAATCCTTAGCTAACCAATTAGAGGTGTGTCCTTCCGCTTGATTTTCATAGCTTTCAAGAAGATGCTGATATTCTTCCCCCTGAGAAATCGAGCGAAGTATCGTTACATTCTCTCCAACTCCAACGATATAAATGGTCTGCCCAATGAGGAGAACCTGTAACGATTTGTTATTGCCAAGGACTTGACCACCTAAAGGGAGAACAAGGCCGTTTGTTTGCATATGCCGGCTTCGCTTCGACAAAAAGCGTAACAACCCAATCAATAAAACTATGACTAAGAAAAACGAGAGTATTAATTTGATAAATAAGGGAAAAACGGTAGGTGACCCGCTATCCGCGACTTTAGTCGATGAAGGAGAGGGTTTTCCCTCCCCTTTTTGGATAGAGTCATATGCGGAAATCTCGCCGTTAGAGGTTGAACCCGCGGCAAAAATGGTGGGTTGAAATGAAAATATATAAAAAAACAAAACAAATATGGACATGAAGCGTTTCATGATTTTCTCCTTCCATGGAGTTATTTCTAGTTGTTTAAATTTGCCGCGATAGTAGCCGCTAATTTAGCATCAGATTTCGATATTTCAGTTAAAATTTGCGAACGACTAGAGGTATTAATATTTTTCAAGAGACTCATAGCTACTTGTGAGTTCGTTCCCATCATCGTTTTTATAAGCTCAGCTGATTGAGCAGCCGGCATTCCAGCAATCGTTTCAGCTAAGATTTCTGTTGGATTTTCCTGTTTTAGTGCGAGTTCATGGACCTGTTGTTGAAGTACAATTTGATTTGTTTCATTTAGGCTTGCAATCTCCTTCAATAACAACGTTATTTGGGCTGCCTTCTTAACATCCTTCATACTACCGATAATGCTGCCTTGCAGCTCTTGGTCCAACTGTGACATCGTTAAAGCTGCTTCCTCAAGCGGCATCGATGCAATCATGGCAGCAGCCTTTGATGCTGGCATACTGGAATAAATTCCTGCGATTTGTTTCACTTTTGCCTGAACTTCTTGTGTTTGTTTATTCTCCAGCTTTTTTTGTAAATCTTCATTACTTTTCTTTAACACCTTTAAGTCATTTTGATCAGCCATTAATTGTTTTTTCAACTCATCGATTTGTTGATCATTTTTTTTCAAAATCGATTGGTTCTCTACATATTTACTTTTCCAATCATAAGGATCATTCGACTTATCATCTTTTGTAGCAGTAGAATCTGGAATGATATGGTTTACGATTGGAAGCTTATTTCCCCAATCTTGAAGTGTCTTCCATACTGGAAACCCAACAAAATCTGCAAGGAATAAAACTAATATAACGGTAATCAGTAATGAAATCACCCAGAATAATATACTCCCTAGTTTTCCGCGTTGTTTCTCATCCATTTGTTACTCTCCTCATGTCCTTCGGGTATAGCGTAAGACGGCCATTTCATCTAACATCGCTTGTTCACTTAGATCGAGTTGCTTTTGAAAAGCTTCCATTGATTTTGTCTTCCATAGATTCCACATTTTTGATTCCTGATTTTTTTTGATTAGTACTTGGTGTTTTTGTTCAACTTCTTGTTGAATTTGCTGTGATTGATCTTCCAACTGCTTCATTCGATGGCTGACATGGTCGATTTCTTGTTGAAACTCCAAAATCTCCTTGACTGTTTTTCGATTAACATCATTGTATTGTCTGAAAACATTCTCTTTGACCAATTCTAATCCTTCGATCTGTTCCGCTAGTTCTAATTGGCGAAGTTTGGTTGTTCCATATTCTTGCTTCGCAATTTCCTGTTCTTTTTCTTTGACATCAAGTACTTTTTGAAAGGAAAACGTAAATTTCATCGCACCATCGCTCCAAATTGTGAAAGTAAGAAGGACTCTGCCTCCTCTAGCTGAGAAGCTTCATAAATTCCTTGCCGTAAAAATTGATCCATAGTCGGCTTTAGCCGAATCGCCAAATCGATATCGCGATTTGAACCTTTCTTATACGCACCAATATTGATTAAATCCTCTGCTTCGTTATAGGCAGCAAGTAATTTCTTGAAGTTTTGTGACGCATTTAAATGCTCGTCAGAGATAATTTCGGTCATGACCCGGCTTGCACTATTTAACACATCAATCGAAGGAAATATTCCTTTCCCCGCAATCGCACGGTTTAAGACAATATGTCCATCGAGAATTCCTCTTACCGCATCGGCTATCGGTTCATTCATGTCATCTCCATCCACCAGAACCGTATAAATCGCTGAAATCGATCCTTTAGGTCCAGTTCCAGCCCGTTCCAATAGTTGTGGAAGCATCGCAAACACAGAAGGAGTATACCCCTTAGTCGTCGGGGGCTCGCCGATAGCTAATCCAACTTCTCTTTGTGCCATTGCAAATCGAGTGACGGAATCCATTACAAGTAATACATTCTTTCCTTGATCGCGGAAATACTCAGCAATGGAAGTCGCTGTTAAGGCACCTTTAATTCGGATAAGGGCAGGTTGATCAGAAGTCGCGACGATGACGACTGATTTTTTCAACCCTTCTTCCCCTAAATTTTGTTCAATAAAATCGAGAACTTCACGTCCTCGCTCGCCGATTAAGGCGATTACGTTCACATCTGCTGTGGTATTTCGAGAAATCATTCCAAGAAGTGTACTTTTTCCGACCCCACTCCCTGCAAAGATTCCCATTCTTTGCCCTTTACCCATTGTTAATAATCCATCAATCGTACGTACGCCTACTCCTAAGGGAGAATGAATTCGCGGTCGACTGAGTGGATTAGGGGGAATGGCGTGCGTTGGTACTTCCTCTAAACCTAATGGTAATGGCTTTCCATCGATAGGTTGACCTAAACCATCCAGAATCCGTCCCAACAATTGGCTGCCCGCCTTAACTTTCATAGGTTTGCCACTTGCGACTACATCACATCCTGGACCGATAGAACGCACTTCACCGAGAGGCATGAGCAGCACTTTATTCTCCTTAATACCTACAACCTCTGCTTGAATGGGAGTCTGTGACTGAGAAGGATAGATCGAACATAGTTCGCCAATTCTAACGTCAGGACCTTGAGATTCAATGGTAAGTCCAATTATTTGAGTTATTTTTCCATTAACTCTAACCGGGTCAATATTTCTAATGAGCTTTATATAGTTCTCAGCTGATAACCCCACGATCCGGCTCCCTTCTAGCATCTAGAATGCACCTTTTGATTTCCTCAATTTGAGTATCAATACGAGCATCAACACTGCCATAAGCAGTTCGTATTATGCACCCCTTTGCTGAAACAGAATGGTCCGGTATGATTTTAATTTCTGTTTCCCCGTTAACAACAGCAATAAGGTGGACACGCTGTGATTGAATGAAATCAAAATCATCAGGATGAACACAGACCGTAATTGACTCTTTTTCTTTAAAGCGAAGTATATGCTGTTTAATTAACTCGACAAATTGATTTGGATGACTTTCTAATTCCTGTTTCAAAATTTGAGAAGCAATAACCGTACTCAACTCCAGTAAAAACGGCTCTGCTTCTGAGATAATCGAATCCTTTTGTTCATAGGCTTGTAGTAACAATTGTTGAACCTGATCTAATTTCCCTTGCAATTCTTGTTGAATCTGCGTTTTAGCTTCTTGTTTCCCAGTGATTAACCCTTCTTCAAATCCTTGCTGTTTCGCTTCTAATGATAACGCCTCTAATTTCTGTTGGTTTTCTTCCCACCATAGGTTGATTTTATCTGTCGTAGAGGCTTCTATTGAACGGGCATTTTGCTCGGCCATCTCGATGATTGTCTGCGCTTCTGCTTTTGCCGCCTGAATCACTTGGTTAGCTTGAAACGTATCATCAGCTTCAACGCCATCATTCGTTGTATTTCCATCCATTGCTTCAACATTTATTTGGGATGGAAGAAGCGGCTGGGTAATAACTTTCACTTCTTCCATCAATGATAGATTAGTAGCCTTAAAAACTTTAGAATAAGATGCCATCAGTTCCACCTCGAGCAATGACAATCTCTCCAGCTTCCTCTAAGCGGCGAATAACAAACACAATTCTTCCCTGCGCTTCCTCAACATCTTTAACTCTGACTGGTCCGAGAAATTGCATTTCTTCTTCGAACGTTTCAACCATTCTTTCTGACATGTTTTCATAAATAACTTTTTTGACCTCTGGACTGGCGGCCTTCATTGCAAGGAGTAAATCATGATTCTCAACTTCCTGAATAACACGCTGAATCGCACGTCGATCGAGATTAATGATATCCTCAAATAGAAACATTCGTTTCTTGATTTCTTCAACCAAGGCCTCATCTTTCGTACCCAGGTGTTCCAAGATACCTTTTTCCGTACTGCGGTCCACACCGTTTAAGATACTGACAATCGATTCAATTCCTCCGACCACAGTAAAGTCCTCGCGTATGGTAGAGGCTAACTTTTGTTCTAAAATATTTTCTACTTCCTTAATCACATCAGGTGAAGTTTGCTCTAACAATGCAATTCGTCTAGCAACATCGTATTGGAGTTCACTAGGCAGTGATGAAAGAATCATAGATGCTTGTTGTGTCTCTAAATGGGCTAAAACTAAAGCAATCGTTTGCGGATGCTCGTTTTGTAAGAATTGATAGATTTGCATTGCATCGATGCGGCGTGCAAACTCAAAAGGCTTAACCTGGAGTTGTGATGTTAATCGATGAATGATCTGTTTGGCTCGATCCGAACCCAGCGCAGATTCCAACACATCCTGCGCAAAGCTGATTCCCCCCGTTGCTAAATAATCTTGGGCAATACACATTTGATGGAACTCTTCCAATACCTCTTCTTTTTCCTTGGCATCCACTTTATGAATATTAGCGATTGCAAGGGTAAGCTGATCAATCTCTTCCTCAGGCAAATGTTTGAACACCTTTGTGGAAGCATCCCTTCCCATCGAAATGAGCAATATCGCTGCTTTTTGTTTTCCGGTCAACTTTAATGCTGTTGCCATTGAACTCACCCCTCGTCTTCATGTAGCAGTGTTCGAATCACTTTAGAGAAATCTTCCGGTCTTTGATTAAGCAATTTCTTTAATTGACTTTCAACACCCATATCTTGTTCTGCAAAATAATCCGGTTCTTCGACTTTGGCTGTAAAATTCATTTCCTCTTCTTCATCGAATTGATTTTGTTTTCTTCGACTTACTAGCCACCAGATTAACCCGCCGACCAATAGTAACCCTAAAGCTATTCCACCAGCAATATTTAGCCAATTCGACTTAGTTTCACTCTCACTATTGGCGCTTGCAGCAAATGTGTGTGGGAAAATCGTAATCCGTTGATCAATCTCTTCTTGGGTTAAATCAGGATGTCCAAGTGCCGTTCGTACTGTATTTGCAATAATGTTTTGAATGTTATCTTGTGCCGCCTTCGGTAACTTATTAGGATTTTCGGGATCTGCCTCGACACCAACATTTATCGTAATATCTTCTATTTGATATGGGCTCTTTATGATCTCGTTGTTAATTCGGTTGACCTCATAGTTCACCTTGTTATTTGACTCTTCATAACTACTGTCCCCTGCTGTGTCAGCACCTGGGTATCCAGGAACATCTGTTTCACCAGTTCCCACGACACCCCCAGGATTTGAACCTGTCCCAGTAGCTGACTTTGAGCTTTTTTCCGAGCTTATCACAATACCATTATTATTTTTATCTACTGGTTTTACTAACTGTTCTTCTGTTTTAACCTTATCAAAATTCATTTTTAAAAAGGTATGTACATATACTTTTTTGTCGCCAAGGATCGTACCTAGCATTCCTTGCAGGCTCTGTTGAATATCCCGTTCCAAATTTTGCTGTATTTTTCGCTGTTCCTCGTACTTATCAGCTGTCTGATCCTCATTATTAGCATCTTTAAGAGCTAGTGTCTCACTGTACTGGTTCATGATGGTTATGTTTTCTAGCGGAAGTTTCGGTACACTACGTGAGACTAACGTGTAAAGCGCTCGTATTTGTTGTGAATTAAGTTGTACCCCTGGCTCTACTTCTACCATCACGGAAGCACTGGCTGTTTGATCTTGATCCTGTTTAATAAACACCGATTCTTCAGGTAAAGTCAAAATGACCTCTGCGTTTTTAATTCCATCTACATGTGTAAGAACATCCGCCACTTGATTTTGCATCGCTTCACGTTCAAGTATGTTGTATTGTCTATCTGTCGCTCCGAATGAGAGATTTTCTCCAAAAATATCGTAATTAATTTTGTTATCTTTCGGATATCCCTTGGAAGCAAGATCCACTACTAAATCAGATGCAGCTTTTTTTGGAACAAGTAACATTGTTCCATTTTCAGATATCTTATAATCAGTCTGCCCTTGTTTATCCAATTCTGCTTTAATGTCCCCTACTTCCCGCTGTGTCAATTGACCGTTATACAGCGGTACATATTCAGTACGGGAAGAAAAATAGATAAAAGTGGATAGGGCGGCAATAAGAAATAAGAAAGTCCCTATGAAGAGGACTTTTTGATTCCTACTCCTCATCTTCCAATAATCACTAAATTTCTCTCCGGTATGTTTGATTTGATCTTTCCATGATTGATTCATTTCTCACCCTGCCCAGCTTTCCATCATTCTTTAAATTTGCATTCGCATCATTTCTTGATATGCTTCCACAGCCTTATCTCTAATGGTGACCGTGAGTTCCAAAGCTAATTGCGCCTTTTGTGATGCAATCATGACATCATGAATATTATCAACTTCACCTGCAGCTACTTTTGTAGAAAGATCTTGTGCTTGCTTCACTGTGTTATCCACATTCTCCAAATATCCTTGAAGAACGCCTGCAAATGATGTTTTAGGTTTGGCACCTTCTACATTTTGGAATGGATTTTGATTAATTTTGATTAATTCACTACTTACATTTGATACATTCACTAATATCCCTCCTAACGACCCAATTCAAGTGCTTTTAACATCATTGATTTTCCTGTATTGAATGCCGTTACATTCGCTTCATAGGATCTAGATGCTGCGAGCATATCAACCATTTCCTTTGACAGGTCGACATTAGGCATCATGACATAGCCGTCAGCATTCGCATCTGGGTTGGTGGGATCATAGACCGTCTTAAAAGGTGTTTGATCGTCTACAATTCCAGTCACCCTTACCCCTTGCAGGGTGGTATGAGTCCCAGTTTGTTTTTGCAATTCTCCCTGTAAAACCTGATTAAAAGCTTTCTCTCTTGGTTCCATCACAACCATCTTTCGGCGATAGGGTTCCCATACACCATTTATGAATTTTCCTCTTGTAGTCGAGGCATTGGCAATATTGGAAGAGGTTACATCCATCCTTAACCGTCCAGCGGTTAGGGCAGATGCACTAATATTTAAAGAATCAAACATAGCTTCTAACTCCTTCCTTTAATGGCAATTGATAATTGTTGAAATTGGCTAGTAAGTTGCTGTGTTAGCGTATAGTACCACAATGAATTTTTTCCCATCTGAGTCATTTCTTTGTCGAGATCAACGTTGTTACCATTGTTTTGCATGACTGTATCCGAATTCTCTACCGTCTGAGCCATAGGAATGTCAGCGGATTTCCCAATCATAACATGACGAGAATCCGTCCGTTTTCCTACAAAATTTGTTTGATTAGATAATTGTTGTTTTAATATATCCTCAAACACCACTTGTTTAGATTTATAATCAGGAGTTTCCGCATTTGCTAAATTATTTGATATGACCTGTTGACGTAGACTGGAAGCATCTAATGCTGATTGTAGGATGCCGATATTATTCAAGATGAGGTTTCTCCTTTCCATTTTAAGAGATTTTTTGATTATTTTTGATATAAACATCAAAATCGAAGAACTTTCTACATCAATATACTAAAAAAAGGGTTGTATTACCAGTTTTTTTTCTAACCTAATGTCCTTTTCAAACTTTGTTACACTCTAAGCCGTTCAAAAAACTTATTCACCCCTACTACCCAATTATTATTTAGGCCGGATGGATCATTATCTGCTCCAATCGGTGCATACTTCGCACCAATCCTGGAAATACTTGTTAAGCCCTGTCCTAAATAATTCTTACTTAAATTGCGAGCCATATCCATTATGCTATCTTCGATTGAAGAGTACGATTTCAAGCCATTAACACTCATCATCCCAGCAACATTATTTTTTTCTGCAGCGGCACGGGATTTCCCGTTGCCGGATTCATGTTGAGCAATAGCTGTCAATAATGCTGGATTGATATTATACCGGTTTCCCGCACGAACAAAAACTTCACCCATTCCGTTTAATTTCCCATCCAATACCTGATTTATCTTTTCCGAGTCTATTAATTGGAAACGTAATGGTTCATTCTCATTCAATGACACATTTTGATTACTCAAATTAGGTTCCACAGCTGAAATAATATTAGGAATATTAGAATTAATTTGAGGTTTTATTGTCGATTGACTTTCCTGCTGTATCAATAGTTGATTTAAGACTGAAGCAAATAGATTGTTCCCATCAGAAATGGATCCTGCCATCTGCGATCGTAGTTTTTCAGTCCTGGATAATGTATTAATCAGCATTGTTTGAGTAAACCAATTATCACTGGTAATCAATATATTGCATCCTTTCTTCCTATATATTCAAAGTAACAATAATTAATCCTAAACACCCATTAAATTTTTTCTAGCTATATTTTCCTAGAAAGTATTATATAGTTCTTTCAAACATCCCGCTAAGGTCTCCCAAAAATTCTTCTGAAAGCTTAGAAATATGTATTAGTTGGCCATCTTCTATTTTAGCTTCTACTAAAATAATTGTGTTTGAATCCTGTTTTTGTTTCATTGCAAAAATCTGCTTTCCCTTGTAGACTAAATTTTTCACCAGATAATAAGTGTCATTTATTGGGTTCCCAATAGTAATTTTAATAGGTTTTTCGGAGTATGGTTTCATCTTTTTATACTCCATAAAATTATAAATCTTACCGTACACTCGATTGTCTGTTATTGCTTGCTGCTGGATCATGAATACCTTCCTCTCCACAAACTGGATATTTAAGAGTACGATGGCTATTTCCTTGCTTAGGCAAAAAAATAACCTCGCCTTTACCAAAAGGGAGGTAATAGAGAAAAATATCTACGCAGAGTAAATAAACAACCTAGCTAGACATTTTACCTATTTCAAATCCTTAATCTTTTGGTAACTGGCTGACATAGTGCAAAAGCACCTTAGTCCCTATAGCTTTGCGACACTGACTTTCATCAGCTATGCCTTTATCGAGATAATTATTTGTAAATATTATACTAATCTCTTAATAAATCATAGAATTTTTTTTCAATATCGAATATACTACTATTTTATCATTTTGTGTCGAAATTACTAGTCCAAAAGTTTTATTTTAATAAAAATACCCATAAAATATTCATATTTATATCGTAAATAGTCCTATCAATCATTCTTTCGAGGGATATAAGAAGGAGTAAATATTTACTATTTACTATTTTTTTACAAAAAAAATGCGTGAATCACGCATTTCGTCATGTGTGATCACGCACTAAAATTATTTTTTGGAATCTAAAAATACACCGTCTGTTTGTTTAAGATAGGGGCGATATTTTTTTGATACTTGTTTATTCTGCTTTATTTGATTTAGAGAGTTTTGTGTTTCGGCTATATTTTCACTTAATAGGAAAGTCAAACGTTGGTCGAGACAACGAGACTCTTCCAACATTTGTATGTCTTTAGCCGTAAATTGATAGTTTGGATTTTCAGACCTAAACCTATCAACTTTCATCATAATAGAGTTCCGATTATTTAATAATTGATCAAATTCCGCAAAATTTTCTCCATTTAAGGCACGATGCATGTTAATCGTTATTTCATTAATGGCTGTAATTAATTCGTTCATAGGTATACCAAACCTTAATTATTTGTTTTCTTTTGATTCATTGCTGTTGACCAAGCTTCCGCTAATTGCAGAGCATACCCTTCTACTTCTTCTAATAAGTCCAACTTTTTATGAATGTTGGCCTCAATTAAACGAGATTTCATATATTCATATAAAGAATTCAATGAATCAGAGATGGTGTACTCTTTTTTCAAGGTCACCATTAACTCACTCACAATATCTTGGGCTCTTAGGTTGTAACTGTGACTTTCCTCAAGATTGTTTTGTAGAAGGGCTGTTTTGGACAAACGGATGAATTTAACCATGCCTTGATATAACATTAGGGTCAATTCTTCTGGTTTAGAAGTAGTAACCGCTTGTTTTTGATAAGTTTGATAAGGATTGCTAAATGCCATGTTTGATTTTCTCCTTTTAAAATCCATTGCGTTCTTTTATTATTTATCGGAAAAACCGAAAAATAGTTAAGGAGATAAGATAAAAATAATTTGATGTTTTAATGGCTGTTCTTTCTAAATACTTAACCGCTGACTTTAAGAACTACTCCGAAGCTGTCAATGATGTAGTTAAGCCTTTGATTGTACGATTTCAGTTGTTGTATTTTTGCAGCATCTCCTAATTGGTTAAAGGCAGTAATCTCCTTTGCCAGCTTAGCAACCTCTAATTGCAATTCATCATTACGCTTTTTCTCCTGAATGAATTGTTGTTCCTTTTTCTTTAACTGCTCACGAATTGCTTCTTTTTCAAGATTGATTTCTGATTTCATACTTTCAATTTGTTGAACCGCATCCTGATTCTGAAGTGCCATGTTTGTAAGATGATATAAACTTCTAAAAAGTTCGTTTAAATTAATCCCAGGAAGTTGTTGTACATTGGTTATTAGCCCCGATAATATGTCGAGCAAATCATCCTGATCTTTCGCAGATGTCATCTGATGTACTTGGGGCGTAATCTGCGTATCCCCTATTACTTCTGTAGCTAACACAGGAACGTTCTTCTCAGTAATCGTAATAAATTGATAGCCATTTTGATTGGCATCTTCTTTAGCCTTTGCCTTGATAATGGAATAATATTTATAGTTAACTGACTGATAGCCACGATCTAAAACTTTAGCTGCTTCTTCTAATATTTCTGTAATATTTAGTGCACCTTCTTCTTGTCGTTCCTTAATATATTGAAACAAAAACTCAATTTCATTTTTGCTCCATTTACGATTAACTTTTTTGGAATCATCAAGGATCTGAGTAGAATTTTCAGAGTTATTCATCCTTAACATCACAAAATTATTATAATAAAAAATTAATGATCCAGCGCGTAAGCCGTTTTTAGATTCCAAATTTTGAATGAAATCTTGTTCTGATGGTCCTACTTCTTGATTCATTATCGCTTCTTTCATCTGAAATATTGCAGATTTTAAACTCATTAGAATACCTCCAAAATGAAATATGAGATTTGAACATACTTGGTTTTACAAACTTTTTTGCCCATCTACAAAAAGGTAAAACTAATTTTGACATTTTCAAACTCTCTTCATATCTGATGTTTTATTATATGTTTCGCTCTTATGAAATTTTTTTTGGGTGTATATCAAAAAATGTGAAAATTTTTCGGTTAGCTTCTTTATAATTATTATACTGACTTTGTAAAGAATTGTAAATGATTGGTTTGAATATTTCGAAAAGAACATTGAATCTTATAGAATAGATTTGTATAGCTTATTATCCATGATAGACATATTTATATTAGAACAGACCTAGTTAATATTTAATAATATTTTGAAATAATTTTGATTACCGTGTCAATCTGCTTTGCCGTTGTCTATCAAAACAATGTTGAACAATTTTCATTTGATCCCGGTTATCCATCTCAGTAAATTTTATAGCAACATTTTTTTTATCTGGATTTTTTAATACGTTGATTCGTTGAATTTGGCCTTGAAAGGGAATAAGCGCTGTGTCCTTTCCCTGTATAGACGGAAGTATCAAAGTCCCCAAAACCATTTCTCCTTGCTGCAGTTGCATATCCAGCCCACAGCTAAACAATATTCCACCTGCGCTTATATTGATAGTGTTTAGCTTATTTTCATTTATCATCAGCAGTAAATGGGAATTTACACGAAAATTATCTCTACGTTGAATCCTGATAATCTCTTTTTCCTGTGGTTTCGATATTCGACATAAAGGGATAGTATCTGTTTTTCTGCCTATAATTTCTGATAGGAACTTATATTGATTTTCATCCACCATATAGATGATATCTACAAGCGATCCTTTCGGTAACAGCCCGATTATTTTCCTATCTAAAGGAAAACCAATTAGAATTTCCTCATCTCCAACCTCGGCAATAATAGACCGAAATGTCTGATCATGACTTTTTATATCAATCATTATATTCTGATTTACTTTAGGATACATCAACTACACCTGCTATCGTCATTATTAAATTATAATTTTCTTTTTAATTTTATCAAAATAACAGGATAAAAGATACTGAATTTTGGAAATGCTTTACCAAATTGAAAGTGGATCATTTTTTATATCATAAAACCAAAAAAGGATAACACAAAAACTGCCTGTGTTACCCGAGAAAAAAATTAACGTAAAAAATCTACTAAGGATGTTTGAATAATACGAGCACCTACGGATAATGCAGCACGCTGCACATTTTCCTGTGCCTTCAAATCAATAATTACTTTCGCAATATCCACATCCTCTTCCTTTGATAATAAACTGGTTGTTGATATTTCGATTCCATCAATCCGCGACATACTTAATTCCATTCGGTTTATGCGTGCTCCCAATTCTGAGCGTTCCTTGAGGTTATTATCCATCTGATTATCCAATTTACCTAAGTGATCAGTAGTAATCTTATTGGAAGATTTAAAATCGGATTCGATATCTGAGAGCACTTTAAATATCCCGCCGATACCGTCATTATTAAATACATCGGTTCCTTTAGTATTTATTTGTACATAATTTGTCTGTCCCACTTGTAACTCTATCAATTCTTCGTTTGTGCTTCTAAACTCTTTTGGTGACCCGGGAACAGCTGGATCCGTCCTATAAGGCGGGTTTTTTACATCAGTTCCTGCAAAAATGTATTTGCCTGCAATTTGCGTATTGGCGATCTCACCTAGATGTTCTTTTAGCTGATTGATTTCTTCTCCAATAGCATAAAGTGCACTTGGATCATTCGTTTCATTAAGTCCCTGTACTGTAAGCTCACGAACCCGCTGTAATACAGAGTTTACCTCATTCATCGCTTCATCTGTCGTATTCATCCAAGAGTGTCCGTCCTCGGTATTTCGTTTAAATTGTTCGATTTCATTAAGCGAAGAACGGTAAAACATTCCATGTACCGCTGTTATTGGATTGTCTGAGGGTCTATTAATTTTCTTTCCTGAAGATGCCTGTTCTTGATATTTTTCCATTGCCTTATTACTTCGCTGTAAATTAAACAAAAAATTTTGATTGAGTATAGTTTGAGTAATTCGGTAACCCATATCGCCCCTCCTACAATCCTACCCGGCCCATGCCGTTGATCACTTTATCTAAACATTGATCCACTGACGTAACAATTCGTGCAGCAGCATTATATGCTTGTTGAAATTTTATCATATTGGCTACTTCTTCATCTAAGGATACACCGGAAACGGATTGGCGGCGATTCTCTACCTGCTTTATAATCCCTTCATAGTTGTTCTGCATCCGCTGAGATTCTTGTGAATCAATACCTAGTTGACCAATGATATTACGATAAAAGTCATCTGCAGTAGAAGTAGTACCCGTAAAATTAAGATCTTTGAATTTGATATTTGCTATTTCTTGAGCGAGTTCACCATTACCTTTAGATGATTGCCCTCCGCCCTCGTCTTTTGCAGCAGCAATTAAATTTAAAGATTTCATGATTTCTGGATTTACTTTCAAGTCTTTCGCGGATGAACCTGTAAAAAATTCCACCTTTGTGTTCGAGACACCTGAAATATTATCTAAATTTAAACCACTTAAATGAACTTCATTTACTGCATTTGCGAATGTCATCGCCAGTTCATTGATTTTATCTTTATAATAAGGAATAGTGGAATTTCGATTTCCTCCCATGATTCCATACGATTCAATGTTTCCCAACAATTCCCCTGAACCCAAATCTACTGTTTGTCCACCAATTTTTATCTCAGCTGGATCTACTAATCCGCTATTTTGGTCAAAGCCGATTGTTAGCTTATTAGATGTTTTGCCAGTAACTAAAGCACCATTACCTACACTGATGTCTACCATGCCATTCGAAGAATTCTTAACATCTATATCCACTATTTTAGAAAGTTGGTCGATTAAGACATCTCGTTGATCAAGTAAATCATTTGGTTGATAGTCATTTACAATCCTTCGAGAAATTTGTTCGTTTAAAATACTAATTTGTGAAGCTAAAGAGTTAACCTCTTCCGTTTTAGTCTTTATTATGTTTTGGAGATCATTCTGCATCTGATCAAGAGAATCCATTATTTGATTGAAAGTTTGGGCAACGGCTACTCCCTTTTGTCTAACTACTGAGCGGACAGCGGCACTGTCAGGGTTTTTCACTAGCTCCTGCCATCCCTTCCAGAATTCATCCATTGTATGCGCTAGACCATCTTCAGATGGTTCGTTCAGAAGTTCTTCAATTCTAGTAAAAGTACCACTTTTTGCTTCATGGTAACCTAGATTTTTGTATTCATTACGAAATTGAACATCTAAAAATTCTTCTCTTAACCTAATCAGTTTATTAACCTCAACACCAGTTCCCAATTGGGCAGGAGATTTATCGCCGTGCATTCCTGGATAAGGAATCGCATTTGTTGCTTGCATTTCTGCCCTTTGACGGCTATATCCAATCGTATTTACATTGGTAATGTTATGACTAGTGGTATTAAGAGCTGATTGCTGTGCATAAAGGCCCCTTTTCCCTAATTCTAATCCATGAAAAGTTGAAGCCATACCCATTCCTTCCTTCTATTAAAATTATACAACTAAACTTTTGCATCTAACAGGTTTGAATATCTATTGACAGCATTTGGTCCATATCCAATAGCTGGTTCTTTTAGAACTAACATCCCCATAGAGTATTGAACATATGAAAGGGATGTATGGATTAATTGTTGGTTACTTTCGTTTATTTGGGTAATTTCCTGAATCAATACACGAAGCTGCTTTGCTATGATTTTTATAGTGGCATTTGTATCAGAATCGTCTTCCATTTTCATTATTTCCTCAAGGGAGAAAGACGAACCCTTAATGCCCTTCTGTTCCAAAAACTCTTGGACTAATAGGTTTCTTTTCTTTTCGAGTTTTTGAATTTCGGCTACGCATAAACTTTCTCGATTGACCATATTCTGAAGATCATTAGTGTCACCCTTAATAAGGATGTGTTGTTTCTCTCTAACCAAATCCAATAAGCGTTTATGGACATCGACAAGCGTTTCCATTGTGTGCTTTAACATTTTTAGATATTCCATTTTCTCAGCTCCTAAATGGAGTTATTTTTCCAAAACTCGATTAGTTTATCGGCAATTTTACTGCTATCAACGTGATAGTTCCCGTTGGAAATCTGTTTTTTCAATTCTTCAACTCGGTTTGGCCGCTGTGCTTGCTCTGATTTCATCGCTTGAGAAATTTCTCTCCCTAGTGAAGATATTTTCACTTCCGATGAAGAGTTTGATTTTTTTATATTATTTTCTATGTTAGAACGATTCTGTTGATTTTGATAGGAATAAAAACCATATTTCGTATCATTTATTCGCATGAGCCTTGACCTCCTATTCCTCTAATATATATAATCGGCCGTACTAAAAAATAGTTTAGCAAAATTAATAATAAATTAGTAAATTATTAAAAACTAACGCGGAATCATCTAATAATTAATTCATTAAAAATTATTAAAACAATTTTTGTATCAAAAAAAATGAGAAGCAGCGGAAAGTAGTTTTCATCGCCTCCCACTGCTGTTTGACTTTAATTTTTATTCTCTTTAATTACAATTTATAATTCACATTTAATCCGACAAATTCGATTTGAAGATCTTGCATTTGGCGAAGGTACACCTTCGTCTTTCCCGGAGTGTAGTTGTGTATTGGCTTATGCGGCGTAAATTCAATCTCAGTCCCCCCCTGTTCCCAGTTAATAGACAACTCACTTGGGGTATAATGAATTTTCACTGAGCCGTAACTCGGGATGAAAGCGACGTTGAAATCGGCCGGTTCAGGGTTACCTTTTTCTGTGGCAATTGACGCAACTGCATCGTTCTTATGTTCAATTCTCGCTAATTGATCACCCTCTTGAGAAATTTGTGCAATCGCCTCAAACCCTTCTTGTTTGGAAAATTCAGCCATGTCAGCACTTAACACACTAATCTTTTTAAGATTCAACTCATTCCAAGCCTGTTCTTGATCTATTTCAAGTTGTGATGGTTTACGGTCAATATTCATC